>OCZU010000111.1_pt1 | contig 61732 bp, 54 predicted proteins | sample 1539001 | NCBI WGS metagenome assembly OCZU01 (sample SAMEA3539306, study PRJEB22396) | soil metagenome | biome: tundra; feature: field; material: soil | place: USA | collected 2010-05 | depth 0.15 m | reverse complement strand
GACCGCGACCCCTGCCGCTTCCCCCGCGCCGGAATAAAACCAAAACCACGCTCCGAGTTGACAGGTCGTTCCATATCAGGGACAAGGCACAATTACGCCATTGTCGGTCGCAGCCGTTGTAGTTACAGAAATGTTTACGGGTATAAGTAGGTTGCTCTTCCACCGTCGCAAAACTGGCGATCAACCCAAGCCGGCGTCTTATTCAGCTTATTGAACAAAATAATCGACTGCTCCCAACGAACCTTTTGAAACCGCGATGTTTCTTCTTGACATGCTTCTATATTTCTGTAATTATAGAAACATGAAAACGCCGCGCGCCAAACCGAACCTCGATGAAGTGGCACGGTACGCAGACATGTTCTCTGCTATTGGAACCGAACCCCGCCTGCGCATCATGCAACTTTTGCTGTCTGCGCATCCTTACGGCCTCGTGGTTGGAGACATTCAGAACGAAATAGACATTCCTAATTCCACTTTGTCGCACCATCTGGACAAGCTCAAGAATGAAGGGCTGGTAAATGTCCAACGGGAAAGCACATTCTTGCGATACTCCGCGAATACCGAAGCTTTGCAGGAACTCCTCCGATTCCTTTATTCCGAATGCTGTACGCGAAACAAGGCGCTGAAGCCCATCCAAGTCTGTAAATAGGAGAGCGACATATGAGTGCGACCAACATTAAAGACGTCGTAAAAGAGAAATATGGCCAAGCGGCACTACGAGCTAAATCCGGCGGCAGCTCGTGTTGCGGGGCGACGGCATCCGGGGGCTGCGATGATCCGATCACGTCTAGTCTTTACGAGGCTCTTCAGACGGAAGGAATCCCGGAGGAGGCGTTGCTTGCATCCCTTGGTTGCGGGAATCCGACTGCACTTGCGAAATTGAATCCGGGAGAAACTGTGCTGGATCTTGGCTCGGGCGGCGGCATTGATGTCTTGCTTTCCGCAAGACGCGTGGGGCCGACCGGGAAGGCTTACGGTCTAGACATGACAGATGAAATGCTCGCTCTGGCGAACGAAAACAAGAGGAAAGTGGGCGTGAAGAATGTCGAGTTCCTGAGAGGCGAGATTGAGCACATTCCCTTACCTGACAATTCGGTGGACGTTGTCATCTCGAACTGCGTGATCAATCTTTCTACGGATAAAGACCAAGTATTACGAGAAGCATTCCGTGTCCTTCGACCGGGAGGCCGGTTCGCGGTTTCTGATGTCGTAACTCGCGGCGAAATCGCTTCCGAGATTCGGCAGAGCGTGCTTCTGTGGATTGGATGTGTTGCTGGGGCGCTTGACGAGAGCGAATACGCGGGCAAACTCGCCGCTGCCGGGTTCGAGCAAATTGACGTAGAGCCGACGCGAATTTATCGGGCGGCAGACGCGCGGGACTTTCTCTCTTCGGCTGGCATCGAAGCGGATGCCATCGCGTCCGAGGTAGACGGGAAGATTATGAGTGCCTTCGTGCGAGCGGTGAAGCCAAGTAGTGTGGCGAAGGAATCTTGCTGCGGCCCGACATGTTGCAGTCCAACCACGAAATGAGAGGTGAAGATAATGCCATCGCACTATAACGTGCTGTTTCTGTGTACGGGAAATTCGGCGCGGTCAATTTTTGGAGAGGCGATTCTGAATTATAAAGGTCGCGGAAATTTCACGGCGTACAGTGCGGGCAGCTTTCCAAAAGGTACGGTTCATCCGATGGCATTGAAGCAGTTGGAGCTTTCCCATCTACCGACAACAGGCCTGCGTAGCAAAAGTTGGGACGAGTTCGCGAAACCCGGCGCGCCGAAGCTGGATTTTGTATTTACCGTCTGCGACAACGCTGCGCGCGAAGCCTGTCCGATCTGGCCTGGACAGCCCATCACTGGTCATTGGGGCATACCCGATCCTGCAACAGTTGAAGGCACGCCTGCGGAGATCGAACGGGCTTTCCGGGACGCATATATGATTCTTGATCGTAGAATCAACCTGTTTCTCAGCTTGCCTATCGCGAGCCTCGAAAAGCTGGCCATTAAGAAGGAAATTGATCGCATCGGCACGCAATGAAAATCTCATTTACCCGAAGGCCTGAACAACCGGCCAGAATAATTTACGGCCTCCGTCTCGGCAGCGCAGTTCCGATCTAATGGTACGCGAAGAAGAATCGACCAAGACAAAATGGCAAACGCACAGAATACTTCTCGGCTTTCTTTCCTAGACCGATTTCTGACACTGTGGATCTTCACCGCGATGGCCGGAGGCCTCGCGTTGGGTTACCTCGTCCCAGGCATCGTTCCCTTCCTAAATCATTTCAACGTGGGAACTACATCCATCCCGATCGCGATCGGACTCATCCTCATGATGTATCCGCCACTCGCTAAGGTGAAATATGAAGAGATGGGGCGGGTGTTCAGCCATCGAAAGGTGTTGGCCCTTTCGCTGGTTCAGAATTGGGTAATCGGGCCGTTGCTCATGTTTGCTCTGGCAATTGTTTTCTTGCGCGATAAGCCGGAGTACATGACGGGACTGATACTGATCGGACTGGCGCGATGCATTGCGATGGTAATCGTGTGGAACGACCTCGCCAGAGGAGATCGTGAGTACGCTGCCGGTCTGGTGGCGTTCAACTCAATTTTTCAAGTTCTGTTCTTCTCGGCCTACGCATACTTCTTCCTCGCCGTGTTGCCCCGCTGGTTGGGGATGAGTGCGGTCCAGGTGAACATCTCCATTCGCGACATCGCGTGGAGCGTTTTCATATATCTTGGCATTCCGTTCATCGCAGGTTTTCTAACGCGTTTCGTGCTCACACGCGCGAAGAGCAGAGAGTGGTACCACACCCGCTTTATCCCAAAGATCAGCCCGATTACCCTAATCGCCCTACTTTTCACCATCGTTGTGATGTTCTCGCTCAAGGGGCAAATGATTGTTCGATTGCCACTCGATGTCATTCGAATCGCCATCCCGCTGACCGTTTATTTCGTCGTGATGTTTTTCGTTTCTTTCTGGATGAGCGCGCGAGTGGGGGCAACCTATGCCGAATCCACGACGCTGTCCTTTACAGCTGCGTCGAACAACTTTGAACTGGCGATTGCTGTAGCTATAGCCACTTTCGGAATCAACAGCGGTGCGGCATTTGCCGCCGTGATCGGCCCGCTCGTGGAGGTGCCGGTCCTAATCTCGCTGGTTAACGTCGCGTTGTGGATCAATCGGCGGTACTTTGGCGACCGATTCGAAACGGTGACGGCTTGTCCTAAACCGGGAGCTTAACGAGTACAAGACCCGGAATAACCCGGAACTTGTCGTCCGCTAGAATGTCTTAGGCAAGGAGTCGGAATGTCGCTGGGAATCTGGTCATACTCCTCCCCGTTGGCTTGGGAAAGATTTGGGAAAGAAGTCTTCTCACTTACGGCCCGTTAAGTCGCACAGAATCAATGGGCTACATATTCAGATCGACCTCATAACTCGCAGGTCTTCTGTTTAAGTCCGCTGGACGCGAATCACTCGCCGAGGCCGTTTGCCCTTATGCTATCCTGCCGCACACCGAACCGAGCTAACCACGCAATCTTCGCACCGCAGCGATTTTCGGATGGGGGTTCGACTCTCCCCGCCTCCATAATTACTTAAGATATAATTATATATTTAGTTTGCTCACCGACCGAGCACGACAAAGCTCGGAGCAGCTTCCGCAAGAACATGTGCCCATGATGTATGTCACGGGAGCGCACCCCTCTCGTGCACCGCCGCTCACGGAGTAGTTGATCGGCGATGGAAAAGGTGGTCAATCGAGTATCCGATTCCCATTCTCAAAACAAACGGATCGCTCACATCGGAGAGTCCAAATGCTGTCTCGATGTGAATCATCAACTGCTTCGATAAAGAATAACTGAAGACTGAACCCAAGTAGTGTTGCTGGCGTTGCCAGTCGAAGCCGAATTGATGTGTGTTACCAAGCGCTCCTATGATCTCGAGTCCATAGCCCAACCGTTGAAACGACAACACTGGTGGTGCTCTCTTAGTCGGCATGTTCGCCATTCCAGCCATGCCTTTGTCCGGCTCCATTGCCATGAAGGCAGCTTGTCGAAACACTCCGATGGCGTAGCCGAAGTCGTTTTCGTCATCTTCCAACCCCGTCTCGTTGATGAAATTGAAAGTCAGGTTAACTCGCCCCCAATCGTGATACATGATCGCTCGCTGTTCAAAAGTGCGGACGTGCGTGCGCCGCGCCGTCGCTAGCGGACCTTCCAGATCTTCGCCGCCGAACCCCGCAACCTCCATTTTGTACAAGGCCGCACCATTCAGGCCTTCGTACTCGCCATACAAGATGAAATTCAACAGGTGGTCTTTTGGAAAAACGTGAACGTAACTATTGATCCGAAATCCGCCGTAGGTAAGGGGCATACCGAAAATTTTCTGGCCCTCTGCCATGAACCCCACCGTCCAGCCAGATGTCACGCCATACTGCACCATTGTCATGCCGGTGAAGAAATCACTGCCGGATCGCGCGGACTGAAAGTCGAACAACTGCATGACCATCATCGTGTCCTTCGGAACAGGATGATTGATGGCGGTGAAATACGGGTCCATCTGTGCTTCTACAGCGGCGGGGCCACCGAGGAAGAAAAGCAGTATCAGAATGAATCTTTTGGGCGTGCTGCCTATATTCATAGGCGAAATGTGAGCTAACGGAATTTAGCTGCAGCAGCCATTTCCTTCCTTCCGAATTCCCGCAGTCTTGCTCAGGTATTGCTCCGGATTAAGATCGAACTTCTCTTTGCATTTGGTGCTGCAGAATGAGTACGTTTGCCCTTTGTGTTCAGTTCGTCCAGCGGCGTTAGCCGTTTCGACTTCCATGCCGCAGACTGGATCTTTCACAGCTGTTGTATTCGTCATGATCACCTCTCCTTTTTCGTGAAGAATGGCTCGTTCAAAGTGCAGTATAAGGAAACCAGTTTTAATTCATTTTGTGGTCTTTGGGTTCGTCCATCTTGTGCTGCATCATGTCGCCGCGCATTTTGGACATGCTGTCGCAATTCTTGAGGATGTCGTCGACGTAAGATGAAATTCTCTTGGAGTCCGGTGCGCTGGTTTGGACTTCCTTATCAAGTGCTGCTAGATCTTCCTTGATGGCTCCAGTTTGTGCCTCCATCTGTTTCATCATACCGGCCATGTTCGTTTTCATCTTTTCGTCCATTGCCTTCATCTTGTCATCCATCGTCTTCATGTGATCCTGTTGGTGTTCTTGCATTTGATCGAAGCTCCGCTTCATCTCCGCAACCGCATCGCGCGCGAACGGAGCGTTGACGGTGTTCGTATCGGTTGTCGCCTGGCGCAGGGCCTTGGCGAAATTCACCATGTTTTCCTTATAAGCCATCGCCAGCTGGTGGTGTGGTTCGTTCATCATCGCGGACATATCCATCATGCCTTGCGACATTTTGTCTTTATCTTGCTGACTGGTTGCCGCTACCGCACCGGCGATCGAGGTCGTCGCGACGATGGCTAAAAGGGCGATTACATAGAAAAGCTTCTTCATGATTTTTCTCCTGGCTTCCTGGATCGACGATGACAAGCGAGCTGGCCTGACAATCCAGCTGCACTTTAGCGGCGCCAAGGGAGTGGGTCTGTGCGGTTGTGCACACCTCGTGTTGGCCGTACATGGGCACGAGTCATGGAATGCACGGCAAACACCAGGTCCGAACGATCGCACCGCCAGAGTTGGACCTAATTACTTGCTCAAGGGGTTTCGGTTGTAGAATGTTGAGTATCGTAGGTGTACCGGCATGGATACGAAGACACATTGGGAAAGAATCTACACAACCAAAGCGCCCGAAGCAGTTAGTTGGTACCTGTCCCTACCAAGAACTCCATCTGAGTCATAAAGCTCTTTGTTGGCGGTGAGAAAAGAAACTGGGGCGTCACTGTGCCTGCGTTCCCCCTTCGCAGGTCATCGCAATGACCACACTTCGCAGGAGCGAGACGTCGTCGTATTTCTTCAATTTGGACAATATTGTCAGCACGGCTGTTGCGGAGGAGGTGCCGGTCAGTACTGTCCCGTTCGGTTGGGAAAGATTTGGGAAAGAAGTTTTGTTTTGCCCCGCCTGTCCCTACCAAGAACTCCATCTCAGTCCTTTTTCTCGCCGCCAGCTCAGAGTCTTATGACTCAGATGGAGTTCTTGGTAGGGACACCTTTCTCGACGGCCTCGACAATTCGCCGGCGGAGGTCTTCTTGGGCTTTTCCCGGCAGCGAGCGAGCATCCTGTTTTCCCATGCACACACTACCACACTATCTTCTGAATGTCATCTATATTATGCTCCGATTAGTATGTGGCTGCGCAACTGCGGAATGTTACCCGTCGTCGGACCTGATCGGAAACTGATAGGGGTCGTGACGGATCGAGATATCTGTGTCGCCATGGCAACGCGAAACCGGCTTCCTGGAGAATTGAACGTCAGCGAAATCGCCACTCGAAAAGTGTTCACGTGTAAGCCGAACGACGAAATGCTAGAGGCGCTTCACACGATGGCGGATAACCACGTGCGTCGCCTGCCCGTCGTGGACGACGACGGCCGGCCTCAGGGAATCCGCTCAATGGACGACGTCATTGTTCACGGGGATTTGAACAAACGCAAAGGTTCCTCCGACCTGCCGTCGGATGAGATCATCCGAAGCTTGAAAACACTTTTCGGCCAGAAGTTGCCGCGATTGCGAAAGGAGCAGCACGTTATGGATGTGGTGGTTCTGTTAAGACTTCATCCCATGAAATGCGAAGCGTTCTTACGGGTTTCGACATTCAATGACTCGTGGGTACACGCACTGTCAGTACGGGGCAGCACGCGTTGGCGATAATTTGTTGCGCTGTCGCACGCGCCAGGTGCGTCGCCACGGCCATGATCCTATCCACATCTTTGACACCGAGAACGATAAGATCTGGGTTTCGTTCTCCAGCAATCTTCAAAATTGCGTCTGCGGGGACACCATCGGTTACGATGCATCGGGGCGTGCACCACAATTCAGCCTTCGGCGGTATTAGATTTTGTAGTAAGCGGTAGGTTGAATCGATGTATTGCTCCGGGTGGACGAAGTCCGCGGCGTCCGTTTGTTTAACGACGTTCAGCAGGACCAATTCGGCTTCGTTCTCTTGTGCCAGCGAAATCGCATAAGAGGCGGCGGCCACGGCTTCCGGGGAAAAATCCGTCGCATAGAGGATTTCTTTCATTTTGAGATGATCCTTCGCGCTGCCCGTGCAATGCGGTCCCACGGTCAGCACGGGGCACGGTGCGCGTCTCAAAATCTCAGCGGCAACCGATCCGAGTAAAACCTTTGTGAGTCCCGTTCGCCCTCGTGTCCCGATCACAACCAAGTCGATGGAGTTTCCAGCGAACAATTCCTCGAAAACGACCGAGAGACTACGACTTTCAAATACGACGTCGTGCGGTATCCCTTTAAATACTTTGTGAATTTCTTCCGTCCGCTCTTTCTCGATCTGTTCTTCCATCGCCATTACATTTGGAATCATATCGGGCGTGACAAATGCATAGCTCGTTGGCTGCTTCACGTGCAATACGTGAATCTTCGATCCGTATCGCTGCGCGATCCCTCGAACATACGGCAATGCCGCAATCGCTGCGGGAGAGAAATCTGTTGCGTACAGAATGTCTTTTAAGGATATGCGCTTTGCTGGGGCCACGGTGTTCATAAATCACCTCCGCCCGTCCATACCTTCGCATGCGTCATGTTTCGGTGCTGTACGACATATCACTGAACAGCGTGACGAGCGTCACAACCTGTTTTTGCACTGGAACTGCGCCACAGTTCGTGAGTGATCCAAATCACGTTGGATGGTGACCCGCGTCGCATCCTACGGAGTCGCGCTGATAGAGGATGTCTTCGAGAGGAGGTGGCCGATGTTCACTACTGAGACGCAGACTCGGATCACCCTAAAGAACGTGTTGTTTGCAACCGATTTCTCGCCAATTTCCGAAGCCGCTTTTCAGTATGCGGCGGCAATCGCACGAAGATTTGGCTCCACGTTGCACGCGGTCCATGTTGTCCCACCGGACGCTTATAAGTACGTGCCGGGCGGAGCCGGAGAGTTGCCTTGGGATTTAGACGAGATGCAGACCAAGCAGGAAATGAAGCACCTTGAAGATCGGATGGGTGGAATCCCTGTCGTTCGCCAAAACTCCATCGGTCTTTGAAATCAATAGCATAGCTTATTGAAATTCACACCATCTTTGCGATTGTCCCTACCAATAACTCGTCCCACGCGAAGGAAGATGTCGGGGACAGCCTGTTCAGGTCTTTTTCTCACTGCTCGCAGAGGGCTTTCGACTTCCGATGGAGTTATTGGTAGGGACAATAGGTTCATAAGTTCAACAATTTCAGGCAGAACGGAGTTTTTGGTAGGGACAACTCCGCTTCCGGCACGCTCCTCGCGTTTTTACCAGTTCAAGATTGAAGAAGAGCAAACGGATGTGCGAAATCCAGACCGTTTTGGATTTTGGCAAAGGACAAGCAATGCTTTGTGATTTGAGTTTGTTTTGGCATTGACATGTCCGGTTGGCCGACCGCATACCTAAGTGAAACGGAAGACCGCCGCGCGGAAGGCGGCTAGGACACGGAAACCCAGTTGCGGCGCTCGATGAAGGTTGGGGGTTCGTAGGTGCATCCTGCTGCGAGGCGTTTCTCCTCGCGGCGCGCGGTCCACAGCAAGACAGGGCCGAGCGACAAGGCTGTGAGACGGGCGATGATTGGGAATTCCTTTTCGACTTCGCGGCGCAGATTGTGAATCTGCTCACTCACGCTTTGATTGACCTTCTTGAATTCTCGCTCCATTACCCAAAGCGCAGCATTGTACGCGCCGCTGAGTTTTTTCCCTTCTCGGGAAAACCGCTCGCGGACGCGTGGATCGGCGCAGTGCTTGTAGCGTTGCCAGCCCAGGAGCATGGTCTGGCACATGCGATAGAGACTCGGACCATTCCGCTCGAAATCGCGGCGAAACGCCGAATCGAGAAACTTTTTTGAATCGTCGCGGGAGATGGCGGCGTGCCGGAAATTAAATTTATGTTGGCCGTGCGAGTCGGCAAGATCAACGTCGGTCAGCATGCGACCCTGATCGGACATTTCCTTATGAAGCGGCGTGCCGGGAACCGGGGTGTAGAGCATGAACTGGTGGAAGTCGGTCTGGTAACTGACCGCCGATTCGATTTCCGCGGCAATGTTTTCCGGCGTGTGGTGTTCTAGTCCGATGATCGTCGAGCCCTGCACTCGTATGCCGTGTTCGCGAAGTTCCCGCGTAAGTTGGCCGATATCCGTTCCCTGGAGCTTGCCATAGCTGGACCTGGGAGATTCCAAACCCATCCACACCCAGGAAACGCCGAGTTCGACGAGTTCCAGCATGGTGTATTTGCGAATCGCATTGGCGGAAGCAAAAACGGAAAGTTCCCAGCTTTTGCCGGCCTGCTTCATGCGTTCCAGTAAACGCATGGCACGCGGACGGTAGAGCAGGAAATTTTCGTCCATCACAAAAAAGGAATGTACTTTGAGTTCCGATTCGATCCGGCACATCACTTCAAACAATTCGTCGCCGGTCTGGTAAAAGTTGACGAACTTTCCTTTGCCACCGAAAAAGGCAGATGTGGTGCAGAAGTTGCAGCCCATCGGGCAACCCACCGAAGGGATGAGTGTTGCTGCCGTCCCACCCTTTCGCTGAGGCAGGCGCACACCCAGGATGCGCGCTTGAAGACCGGAAACAATTGCAGGATGCCGGATAGGTGCGTGTGCGTCTTCGCCCAAGTAGCTGCGCATCCAGGAAATACCTTCTCCGCGCACGATGTGGTCGGCGTCGATCATGTTTTCCAGACCAGGAATGGCGGCTACGTGTCCGCCGACTACGATTACCGAACCCGGGGATAGTTTTCGGACCATGCGGCACATCTCGCGGACCTTGCGGACGTTCACGATGATCGAAGTGATACCGACGATGTCGTAGTGGTTCGTGGTTAGTTCCCGCGCGAAGGCTTCGCGCGTGGGGAAATCCAGCACGCTGCAAGGCGCCGAAATATTTTCCTGAATCAACATGATGCCCCATGAGCGATGGAACATTCGTAGGGAGAAACTGCCTTGCGCTCGGGTAACCTGATTGTGATAAAGCTCCATGGGATTGATGGAGCGGCTGCCAAATTCGTCGTCCTGAGCATAGGGGCCAAAAACTGAACTGAGAAGAATGCGAGCGCGAGTGCCTTTTGGGTGAGTTTCCATATTTCTCCAGTGTGAAGCATATGCGTCGGCAGGATGGTTTGCAGTGACGTGGGGCACATTAGGAACCGTTACCTACCCGTTCATAGGGCCAGTAAAATGGTGACCTGTATCACTTGCTCCAGTGACCGGAATCACAGTGCGAGAAGTGACTCGAGTATAGCCTTCTGTGGCAGGGATGGGCTTTGGCTGACGAAGTTCGTCGGCAGCGGATTGGGATTTTCAGCCGAGGCAAGGGATTTGGACGTCTGGTTCCTACTCGAGGAGGCAGCCTTTGATATCCATCCAAGAGTACCGCGGCCCGCGGCTAAGTCTGGCTCAACTCCATCTGGCCGCTCAAGAGATGCGGACTATTGCGCTCACCGACATCTTCGCCGCGGGTTCGGGGCATCCCGGCGGATCCCTATCGATCATGGATACCGCCACCGCGCTCTATTTGAACAAGCTTAACCATGATCCTTCCGATCCTTCATGGCCCGAGCGAGACCGAGTCTTTTGGTCAGCAGGACACAAAGCGCCCGCACTCTACGTGGCGCTTGGGCGTTCCGGTTATTTCCCACTGGACGATACAGTTATGCTTCGCCAACTTGGCTCAAACTTCGAAGGACATCCGAACAAATTTAAAGTGCCAGGTGTTGAGATCAGCAGCGGATCGCTTGGGCAAGGACTGAGCATCGCCGTGGGCAGTGCACTGGCGGCAAAGCGCCGAGGGCAGGCACATCGTGTGTACTGCATCATGGGAGACGGAGAACACCAGGAAGGAAGTGTGTGGGAGGCCGTCATGTCTGCCGCCCACTACAAGTTGGACAATCTCTGCGCGGTGGTGGATCACAACCGTCTTCAAATTGATGGCTGGGTACGTGAAGTGATGGGAGTCGACCCCATCGGGTTGAAGTACGCGAGTTTCGGATGGAACGTACTGGAAATCGACGGTCACAACCTGCAGGAAATTCTCAGCGCATTCGATGAAGCGGCAGCGCACCACGATAAGCCGACGGTTATCGTTGCGCATACGGTAAAGGGTAAAGGCGTTTCCTTCATGGAAGACCAGGCTTCCTGGCATGGCGTGGCGCCGAATCGTGAACAGTTTGAAAAGGCGATGATCGAGCTCGAAACTCCAGCCGTCCCACGCGAGCGCATCGACCGCATGCTTTCCCACGCCGCCGAGAATGCGCGGCGCATTACAGCGCAGGCTCGAGGGCACTTGCCGCTGGATTTGCGTAACTACTGGTGGAACAGCGGAGACGCAATGAAAGTGGAAATGGATCCCACCCGAATGGGTTTTGGGCGCGGGCTTGAGGCCGCAGGAGCGGACGAACGCATCTGCACGATTCTGGCTGACATTTCGGGCTCAATACGAATTTCGGATTTTGCCGCAAAGCATCCCGAAAGACTGAATCGAGTGGTCAGCGTCGGTATCGCGGAACAGAACATGATCGGCGTCGCAGCCGGTTTGGCAAAAGAAGGATTCATCCCTGTAACGGGAACATACGGTGTGTTTGCTTCCGGCCGGGCGTGGGATCAGCTGAGGACAACCGTCTGTTACAACAACCTGAACGTAAAAATTGCCGGTGCTCACGGTGGGATTTCCGTTGGACCCGATGGCGCCACCCACCAATCGCTTGAGGAGATCTCGCTCATCAGCATTCTTCCCAACATGCATCTGGAAGCGCCTTGTGACTCGGTGGAATCAGAAAGAGCTACGAGGCATTGTTTGCTCGAGGTAGAAGGGCCCGTTTATCTCCGGTTCACCCGCGAAGCTACTCCAGTTGTGACGACTCCCAGCACACCTTATCAATTCGGCGTCGCGAACATCATCCGTTATCGCGCAGCAAAACCTAGATTCATTGAAAGTTTTGAGACCAGCCTGTCGTCGAGTTATGCAAACGAACATGAAAACGCGTCGATTGTCGCTTGCGGGCCGATGGTGGCGGAAGCAATGCGCGCAGCTTGGATACTGAAAGCGGAATATGGAATTGAGACGCGCGTAATTAATATGCACACAATCAAACCGCTCGATACAAGCGCGCTGATTGCGGCAGCGGCCGACACCGAGTTTGTCGTCACAGTCGAAGAACATCAAAAGGGCGGGTTTGGAAACCTGGTGGCGGGCGCGATTCTCCGTGAACGAAAAGATTTTCGGCAGCCTTTGTTACTCGACATGATAGGCATCGAAGACCGCTTTGGGCTATCCGGGAAGCCGTGGGAATTACTCCAGACCTTCGGCCTTACTGCCGAACATTTTGCAGACCGCGTACTGGGGATGTATTTGAAAAAGCGAGGGCTGGAAACCTCGACGAAGGAGCCAAACGTCATGATGGAACTGCTTGAGTGTGCTGGCTGTAGCCGAAAAGTTCCGTTCGCAGAGTATCTGGATGAAAATCCAATAGGGACAGACGATATCTGCGTTGAATGCGAGAATTCGTTGACGATCGGCTGCGCGGAGTGCCGGATGAAGTGGATGCGCGCCAATCCCAATTTCGTTTTTCATTGTTCTGCATGCCGCAAGACTGCCGTCCCATGCTGATTTCCGGCGGATACGGTTATCGGTTAAATGCCGTTAATACGCCTCTGGAACTTTGCGAACTAAAGACTCTTGAACCCCAGCGTGGCGAAGTGGTCGTACAAGTAGCGGGATGTGGGGTCTGTCACACAGATATCGGTTTTGCCTTCGATGGCGTGCCCACGCGCCATCTTCTTCCTTTGATTCTGGGTCACGAAATCTCCGGGCGAGTCGTGGCCGCAAGTGACGACACTTTGGGCTGGCTTGGGCGATCGGTAATCATCCCCGCAGTGATCCCCTGCGGAGAATGCCCAGCGTGTTTGGCTGGCCGCGCGACGATCTGTCGGCGGCAGTTCATGCCCGGAAACGATGGAGACGGGGGATTCGCCACACACGTCCTGGTTCCCTCGCGAGGACTCTGTAGTATCCCTGAGATTCTTCCCCATGGGCTGACGCTCGAGATGCTTTCCGTCGTGGCGGACGCCGTAACAACCCCATTCGAAGCGATCCGGAGGTCCGCGCTCGGTCCCGAGGATGTGGCGGTCATTGTTGGCGCCGGAGGCATTGGTGGATTTGGAGTGCAAATCGCAGCGGCACTCGGTTCAGCGGTGGTGGCCATTGACGTGGATCAGGGGCGGCTCGAACAAGCCGCTGCGCACGGAGCGGGACTGACGTTGGATGCAAGTTCGATGGATTTGAAAAGCGTAAAGTCATCGGTGCGTAAGTTCGCCGCGGAGGGCGGCCATAAAGGAATTGGTCTTAAAGTTTTTGAGATGAGCGGAACGCCCAGTGGGCAGGCAACGGCCTTCGGGCTGTTGGATTATGGCGGCTACCTTGGAATCGTTGGCTTCACACCGAAAACTGTCGAAGTGCGACTTTCAAACTTGATGGCGTTGGATGCGACCGCGCGCGGGAATTGGGGCTGCCCGCCGGAGCAGTATCCCGCCGCGCTCGCGATGGTATTGGAAGGGAAAATCGCACTCGCTCCTTTTGTGGAACAGCACCCACTGGAAGAGACTCCCGAAATTCTGGAGGCAGTGGCGGACCACAAGCTTCGGCGCCGCGCGATTCTGATCCCTAATCATCGTGCGGCGAAACATGGTGCGGAGGAAACACGATGAAGAATCACAACCTTGTCGAAACAATTCCGCCGAAGTCGATTCTGGTTGAACGGAAGCCCGTGCTCGACCGTTCGGGCCAGGCAGTGAAAGGGCTGCACAATCTATGGATCACGCTCAACAATCCCAAGGAGCTTAATAGTTACACCACGGAAATGTTGAAGGAGTTGATTCTGGCATTTCGTGAAGCGAGCAACGACCGAGCGGCGGTGGCGGTCGTGCTGACTGGGGCGGGCACGCGCGCATTCTGCAGCGGAGGAAACACCCGCGAGTACGCCGAAAACTATGCCGGTGCGCCGGGCGAGTACCGCCAATACATGAGGCTGTTCAATGACATGGTGACGACTGTCCTGCACTGCGACAAGCCGGTGATTTGCCGCGTGAACGGGATTCGCGTGGGGGGCGGCCAGGAAGTCGGGATGGCGTGCGATTTTTCCATCGCGAGTGATTTGGCTCTTTTCAGCCAGGCGGGCCCGAAGCACGGCTCGGCGCCCGACGGCGGGAGTACGGATTTTCTTCCGATTTTTGTCGGCATAGAAAATGCCATGGCCAGCGGGACGCTTTGCGAACCCTGGAGTGCTCACCGGTTCCATCGACTCGGCGGACTGACCCAAATTATGCCGGCGTTGAAATTAGATGGCCGATGGGTGGCCAATCCTCTGGTCGTAACGGACCAAATGATTGATGAATACGGCCGCATTGTACTTGGCGATTGGAAGACCGGGCAGGCTCGCCAGGAGGGGAAAGCGCTGTTAGCTTCCGGAACCGTTGAACTTTCGTTGCTCGATGAATGCGTTGAGCAGATGTGCACAAAACTGCTGTATACGATGCCGGATTGCCTGACCAAGACAATCGAAAGCTTGCGCAAGCACAAGCTGGAACATTGGGATAGAAACCGCGAAGGCAACCGAGCGTGGCTATCGCTCAATATGATGACCGAAGCAAACGCCGGTTTCCGCGCTTTCCATTACGGTTCAAAGGACGAGCGCGAAGTGGACTTCATTCGACTCCGCCAACGGCTCAACGAAGGTGCGCGCTGGGACGAGAAGCTAGTTCGGGAAATTGCGCCGTGGGTTGCGCCTTCCGCAAAGACTGCGAAGTAGAAGCACGAAAGAAATTCGTGACCGCATAAGTTCGTGAAGGGACAACAGATGAAGCCCGAATTGGCCAAACTGGTCAGCAACGCGAAGGAGCTTTCCGAAGACCTTGATCTGAAGTTTGTGCAGAGCTGGAAGGCGGCGGTTCCCGGGCGAAAAGCCATTGGCCACATGCCGATCTATGTTCCGCGAGAAATAATTCATGCGGCGGGAATGCTTCCCGTCGGGATTGTCGGCGGAGGCGACCGGCTGGAAATCATTCGCGGTGATGCTTTTTTTCAGAGTTATATCTGCCACATTCCGCGAAGCACAATTGAACTGGCGCTTTCCGGTCGACTGGATGCGCTGGAAGGGATGCTGTTCCCTTCGATTTGCGACGTAATCCGCAATCTTTCCGGGATGTGGACCATGTTGTTCCCCGACCGCTATGTGCGGTATGTGGACGTGCCACAGAATTACGATCCGAATGTAGGGGGAGTGTTTTGGCGGCGGGAAATCGAGGTCCTGCGGGAAGACCTGAGCCGTCTCTCGGGGCGCCCCATCACGGATGAAAACTTGCGACTAAGCATTTCGCTCTACAACCTAAATCGGATGGCGATCCGCGATCTTTACGCAGCGCGCAGCAGCAAACCCTGGTTCTTCCCCATCTCCGAAATGTATCTCATCCTGCGGGCCGGGAATATTTTGCCGGTCGAGGAGCACACAGCGCTCTTGCGCGCGTATTTGTCTCAAGCACCGCAAGAAGAGGAACGCTTCGAACAGGATGAGAGCCGCGTAATTCTGGTCGGAATGTTTTGCGAACAGCCACCACTCGGGTTGCTGGCTACGATTGAGCGCGCGGGCTGTTTGGTTGTGGACGACGATTTGCTGTTGGGCCTGCGCTGGTTGAAAGGCGACGTTCCCACTGACGGTGACCCGATGCAAAACCTCACGGAGGCGTTTCTGACGCAAAGCGTCGCCACAGCATCTCGCTACATGCCCGAAGGACATCGCGGACGATGGCTGGTGGAATCCGTCCGGCGGAATCAGGCGGACGGAGTGATTTTCTGCGCGCCGAGTTTCTGCGATCCAGCGCTGTTGGAGCAGCCTATGCTGGTCGCCGCGCTGGACAGTGAAACCATCCCGCACACGCAGTTCAAGTATTCCGAAGATACGGGCCAATTCGCAGTCATTCGCGAGCAGGCGGGCACATTTTCCGATTCCATTCGTCTTTGGAGTGAAGCATGAGCGCAATCCCGGTGAAAGAATCTCCCGCAGTGGACATGGCGCAAAAAGAGCGCAGCATGGTGCTGCAGAAGCAGATGATTGCCAATCACTATGAGGAGCTGGCTACCGCACACGATTCCGGCAAGAAAGTGGTGTACACCTTCGTGCCGGGTAATCTCACTGAACTGATTGGCTCCTTTGATCTTCTTCCTGTGTTGCCCGAAATCAATGCACTGCAGTCAGGGATGCGAAAACTTTCCGGCGAATACATCGCTGAGGCCGAAAAACATGGCCACAGTGAAGATGTTTGCACCTACGTGAAGTGCGACATCGGGATGCTCAAGAAAGGAAATATCGGACCGACGGGCAAAAAACTTCCGAAACCTGATCTACTGCTGCTCTCCTACACCGGCTGCTTCACATTCATGAAGTGGTTTGAGCTGTTGCGCCAGGAATATGACTGCCCGGTTGCGATGCTCCAAGTGCCATACCAATCCGACGGACACATCCACAGCCATCACATTGATTACATCGTTCAACAGCTAAAAACAGAAGTCATTCCAAAATTCGAGCAGATCACCGGCCTGCGCTATGACGAAGATCGCTTGCGCGAGAAGATGAAGCTATCGGCTCAAGCCGAAGACGATTTCGTCTGGGTGCTGGAGAGCGCGAAAAACAAACCTTCCCCGATCGACGCCTACTTCGGCGGCGTATATTACATCGGCCCGATGTTCACCGCGTTTCGAGGAACGCCGGAGGGGATCGAGTATTACCACACGCTGCGCAAGGAAATCGAAGACAGAGTCGCCAGGAATCTCGGGCCTATCACGCCGGACGGCCCGATGGAAAAAGAGCGCTTCCGCCTGGTCATGGAGGGTCCACCGAATTGGACCAGCTTCCGCGAGTTCTGGAAGATGTTCTACGAAGAAGGCGCCGTCGTGGTTGCAAGCAGCTACACGAAAGTGGGCGGGCTCTACGACCGTGGATTCCGCCACGATCCGGCCCGGCCACTGGAAAGCCTGGCGGAGTATTGTCTGGGATGCTACACGAACCTCGGTCTTCCGACGCGCACAGATCTGCTGGAGCGCTACATCCGCGAGTACAGCGCCGATGGCTTCATGATCAATAGCGTGAAGAGCTGCAATTCCTTCAGCGTCGGCCAGCTTTTGATGCTTCGACAACTCGAGGAGCGCACCGGCGTACCCGGAGGCTTCATCGAAAGCGATCTGGTGGACCCTCGATATTTTTCCGCGGCCAACATCAAAAACCGGATCGAAAGTTATCTGCAAATGATCGAACAAAAACGCGCCGCGCGAGTGAATGCATGAACACGATGCAAGTATTCGTTGGGATCGATCTCGGCTCGACGACCACGAAGGCGGTCGTCATGGACGAGGGCGGCATCATTGGCCGTGGCATAACTAATAGCCGGAGTAATTATGACGTGGCCTGCGCGATCGCACGCGAGGAGTCGTTCGTTCGCGCGCGATTTACGTTGATGCGCCACAGTTTCAACAAAGATTTGGCGCCGGCCGGCGCCGAGAAGATTTTCCTTGCGGCCCTTGAGCGCAATTTCCGGCTCGAACAACATTTGGGCCAACTGGAGCGCCTGCGGGAAGTGTTGCATACAATCGCCGAAGGCCCGAGGTATCGCGACAGCAAGAGGGCGCTGGACGCCGTGCTGGAACGGATCCTGGCCGAGATGTCTGACCGCGCGCTCCAACATTTCAGTGAGCTGGCGCTCCGCAAAAGCGATTTCTTTCGCGATCTCGCCGCCGCCGACTATATGTCGCTTGCCGACAAGCACGGCGACCCGAAGGGAATCAAATTTGACACGCTTTGCGGATTGTTCGACGCAGCAATTCTGATTGTCGAAAACGAATCCACAGGCAATGCCTTTGAGCTCCATATCGGCGCGGCTTTGGACCGGACGATGTTGAAGGCCCCGGAACAAATCCGGCACGAACTCGGCAGACTTCGTGCCGCCGTCGAATCGGCCCGCTCAATTCGACTTGAGGAAACGGGCACTGTCGGGACCGGCTATGGCCGCCAGCGGCTTCCTTTTCCGAAAGAACAAATCCGTAGCGAGATTCTCTGCCACGGCCTCGGAGCCCACGAAATGTTTCCGCAGACGCGAACGGTCCTGGATATCGGCGGACAAGACACCAAGGCCATCCAGGTGGACCCGGAAGGAATCGTCACCAGCTTTCAGATGAATGACCGGTGCGCCGCCGGCTGCGGACGCTATCTGGGATATATCGCCGACGAAATGAACCTGGGCCTGCATGAGTTGGGCCCGCTTGCGCAGCAGAGCACCTGCCGCGTGAAAATCAACAGCACGTGCACGGTATTTGCGGGGGCGGAGTTGCGCGAACGACTCTCCCTGGGGCAGGCGCGAGAAGACATTCTGGCCGGCCTGCACCGGGCCATGATTTTGCGGGCGATGTCGCTGCTCGCGCGTTCTGGTGGCATCAAAGATCAGTTCAGCTTTACCGGAGGAGTGGCGCGAAATCCGGCGGCTGTGGGGGCGCTCCGCGAACTAGTGAAAGAAAATTATGGGGATCGAACGCTGAACATTTCCGCCGATTCGATTTATACAGGCGCGCTGGGCGCGGCACTTTTTGCCCGCCGCGCCGCGCGCAAGGTAAATTAATGGCAACGACGCTTGAAGCCAAACCTCGCATTGAGCAGACGCTGATCACATCCGGCGTAGATGTCGGCTCAAGCTCCGTGAAGTGCGCCATCCTGCAGATGAATGCCGATGGTTCGGTGCGGATTCTAGGAGTGCGCGCGGACCGCATCCGCAGGCGTGACCTGCGCAAGGTAATCCATGAAGGCTATGAAGCCATGCTGGATGACGCCGGCGTTGAGAATAGCGATGTGGCGTACGTGGCGAGCACCGGAGAAGGCGAGTTGGTGGATTTTCGGCGCGGCCATTTCTACGGCATGACTACGCATGCCCGCGGCGCGCAGTTCCTGCTTCCGGAAACACGCGCGGTGATCGACATCGGCGCACTGCATGCGCGAGCCATCGTGATCGACGAGCGCAGCCGCGTGCTGGAATATCGCATGACGAGCCAGTGTGCATCGGGCTCAGGCCAATTCCTTGAGAATGTCGCGCGGTATTTGGGGATCGCTCTCGAAGAAGTCGGCCCGCTTTCCTGCAGCGCTGGCAATCCGCAACTTGTTAGCAGTATTTGCGCAGTTCTCGCCGAGACGGATGTTATCAACATGGTGAGCCGCGGTATTTCGACGGCGGATATTCTGAAAGGAATTCATCTGTCCATGGCCGGACGATACGTCAAATTGCTGCGTGCCATCGGCGCGCTTGGTCACGTGACAATCACTGGCGGGCTGGCTGCGGATTCCGGGCTGGCGCTTGCTGTTCAGGAAAAAGTTGCGGAAGACGGTCTGGACCTGAAAGTTCACACGCATCCGCATTCAATTTATGCGGGCGCGTTGGGCGCCGCCCTCTGGGGTGGTTATCGTCACAGAGTGCTCGCTCGCCGTGCGGAGACATGCACATGAATCAAAAGGGCCAACTGGAGGGAGACGTCGCAGTTGTTTCCGGAGGATCGGGCGCGATTGGACGCGCGATTATTGAGGGACTGGTCAGTGCAGGCGCCCACGCGATTTCCCTGGACGTCGTTGACCCCGGAAATAGAGTTCCGTGGGTCCGTTGCGACACCCGCGAGGATGGATCGGTGGCCGCTGCGGTCGAATCTGTTTTTCAAAAGCATGGAAGGCTAGACCTGGTCGTGCATGCGGCTGGCGTTTCCAAAGACGCCGTAATCTGGAAGATGCCCGTCGATGAGTGGGATTTTATTCAAGCAGTGAATCTCCGTGGGGCTTTCCTTCTTTTGCGGCATGCAATCCCAAAGTTGCGGCACGGGCCCGGTGGCAGGATCGTCCTGATTGGCTCCATCAACGGCTCCCGCGGGAAGTTCGGCACGTCGGCGTATTCCGCGAGCAAAGCGGGCCTGGTGGGTATGGCGAAGAGCGTGGCCCGAGAGGTGGCTCGGTTTGGAATTCTGATTAACGTGATAGAGCCTGGGTGGGTGCGCACTCCTATGACAGAAGCCGTCCCGGAACATATAAGAAAAGCGGCGCTAGAGGAAAGTTTGACGGGTAAATTTCTGGAGCCGTCAGACATTGCTGCTTCTGTCGTATTTCTTTGTGGGCCTGGAGCAAATCAAATCACAGGACAGATTTTGAGGGTGGATGGCGGGCAATTCCTCGGTGGCATGTAAGAAGACAAGATTGGAGACAAACCATGGCTGACACGCGAGTGGAAACTCCCGGTATCTCGGAGACGGATTCAATCCTTGTGCGAACCATGACGGAAACAGACGCGGAAGCAGTCGTCACGATTGATGCTGCGGCTACTGGGCGCCGGCGGCCACGCTATTTTGAAACAATGTTGCAGCGCGCGGTGAAACAAGCAGGGATGCAGATATCGCTTGTTGCAGAGATCGATCGCCGCGTCGTCGGCTTCCTGGTCGGGTCGCTCTACTACGGCGAATATGGAGTAATGGAACCATCGGCATCTATTGAAGCGATTGGTGTACACCCGGACTTTCGTGGCCGAAACGCCGGAAAAGCGCTCATGCGGCAATTGCGGTTGAATCTGGGGGCGCTACGAATCACGACTCTGCGGACGGAAGTAGATTGGGACAACTTCGCGCTTTTGGGCTTCTTTCAGAAAGAAGGATTTGCCCCCGCGAAACGCCTCTGTTTGGAATGTTCGGTGGATCCAACTGCACCGCTGGCTTAGTTTTTCATTCGATAGAACTCGTGTCCTTCGCCAAAACTCAAAACGGCTCTGAATTCACAGTTCCATCTGGTCTTCTTCGATCTTGAACGAGTAAGAACGCGAGGGGCTGCTGGGAACGGTTCGGTACGCGTGATCCAAGGCAAGGAACTCCCTACGGAAATTTGTTTCACTTAATGATGCTCTCTAAGCGGCCCGGTCGTAACGGTGATCCAAACCACTAAACCGCCGTATTGAGGTCACGCAACTCTGTCCCTCGCCAAAATGCACACCATAGGCGAAAAAAGACAATTGTCAGTCCTTCAACGCAAATGCACCTGGCGCGCCTCATCGAGAAATTCTTCGACTGGAAACAATTCTGTAGCTGCGAAAGTGCCCAACTTCAACAAGCAGGCCGCAAACGTTTGAACAGCAATCACTTAGAATCAACAAGAATCAATAGATTTCAACAAGTGCTGGCATCTGGTTCGGGACCAGGAGGTCGAAGGTCCAAATCCTTTCGTCCCGACGATGGAAATTAGACCACGACGCGAAAGTTTTAGTCACAAGCTCGTGCTAGATCCCGATTACTCGCCTACTCAGAAGCTGTGCATAAACGTGGCTCCGGGAACTCTGCAAGTGTGCCCAAGGAATTTGTCTCACGCTAGTTTTAGCCCAGGCCTAGCACGTTTGCTCTTGAGCACGGCGAGTTGTTGTCGCAGATCCAGATTTTCAAGTGATAGACTTGACCGAGGCCGTTTCTTGGCGAGGGACGAATTTCGTGGGTGAACAACAACTGCAATCGGACGAGGTATTGCTGGAGGAACTACAGCGCGCCGCATTCGGTTATTTTCTTCAGGAAATAAATCTCGACAATGGTTTGGTGGCGGATACGACGCGAGAGGGCGCACCCGTCAGCATAGCGGTTGTGGGATTTGCGTTGGCATCCTATCCGGTTGGAGTGGAACGCGGTTGGATGGACCGCACGGAAGCAGCGGCCCGTACGCTGCTTACCTTGCGCTTTTTTTTGAACAGCGATCAGAGTGGCAAGCCGGACGCAACCGGATATAAAGGTTTTTACTATCATTTCCTGGATCTGGTTAGCGGCAAGCGTGTATGGCAGTCGGAGCTGTCACTGGCTGATTCTGCATTTTTGCTCGCCGGAATCTTGACGGCAAGAGTCTATTTTGATGAGAGCATCCAGACCGAAACCGAAATTCGTGAACTCGCTGATGCTCTCTATCACCGTATGGATTGGCGATGGGCGCAAGACGGCAAGTCCTCTGTTCGCCAAGGGTGGAAGCCTGAATGTGGATTTTTGCATTACGGTTGGGAAGGCTATGACGAGGCGGCTATTCTCTATATCTTAGGTCTGGCTTCGCCGACGCGTCCATTGTCGGATGATAGCTTTCCGACGTGGACGTCCACATACCAATGGGAAAATATCTATGGCTACGGTCATCTCTATTCAGGCCCGCTCTTCACGCATCAATACTCCCATGCTTGGATTGATTTTAGGGGTATACAAGATCGGTTCATGCGCGAGAAGAAATGCGATTATTTCGAAAATACCCGTCGAGCGATCCATGTCCAGCGGGAATACGCGCTTAGAAACCCGCACGAATTTAAGGGCTATGGCGAAAACTGTTGGGGATTTACGGCAAGTGACGGGCCCGGCACCAAAACGCTAAGGATAGACGGGAGAGAGCGCCGCTTTCTTGGTTATGCCGCCCGCGGCGTGCCATTTGGCCCGGACGATGGAACGATCTCTCCGCCAGTGGCCCTCGCGTCGCTGCCATTCACGCCTGCAATCGCCTTATCTGCGGTTCGCCACTTTTGTGAGCGTTATCCGCACATCACAAGTGGATATAGGATTCCAAGTGCCGTTAATCAAACACTAACTGAAAGCAATCCCGAAGGCTGGATCTCCGAGGGGTATTTTGGGCTCGACCAAGGCATGATTGTATTGATGATCGAGAACCATCGATCACAGCTAATTTGGAAGTTGATGCAAAAGTGCCCGTATATCAGAAAAGGTCTTCATAACGCAGGATTCAGGAAAGGATGGTTATAGGCACTCAACGTTCGATACAGGTGTCGCCCCCAACTACGCGCGAAACACTATCGCGCAATTTGCAAAACGACTCTGACCACCGGACACGAGTGAAAAATCTTCGCCCTCCGACCTTGCGAAATCCATCTTCCGCAGAAAAATACGATCTCTTGATCGTTGGCGCTGGTCCGGCTGGGCTGCTCGCGGCTCGTGGAGCGGCGACGCATGGCGCGAAGGTTGCTTTAATCGAGCGAAATCTGCTGGGGGGCGAGTGTTTAAATACCGGGTGTATTCCGTCGAAAACTATCATTCGTACTTCGAGGCTCTATGCAGAAATGCGTAATGCCGAAAACTTCGGCGCACGGGCGCCTAGCGACATTAACGTTGATTTTCCATTCTTGATGGACCGGATGAAACGCGTCCGTACTCGCATCGGCAACCAAAGTTTTTCGGCGAGTCAACTGACATCACTGGGAGTCGACATCTATTGGGGCGACGCGAGTTTTGTCGCAACGCTTGGTGTAAGGGTGAACGGCCGGACGCTACAGTTTCGGAAAGCGCTTATCGCGACCGGCTCGAGGCCAATTATCCCCCCGATTCCGGGGCTCGAAGAGGCTGGCTTTTTGACCAACGAAAATGTTTTCGATTTAACCCAGTGTCCGCGACGTCTGCTAGTCATTGGCGGCGGTCCGCAGGGGTGCGAATTGGCACAAGCCTTTTGCCGATTGGGATCTCAAGTCACCATCGTCCAAGATGAACCTATGTTCCTCGGGCACGAAGAGCGCGATGCCGTGCAAATTCTTTCCGAAGCTCTTGCCCGTGATGGCATCGAGATACATCTCAACACACAGGCTGTCAGTGTGCGAACGGAAGGAAACCAAAAACTCATCGATCTCGTTAGTGAAGACAGCAAGTGCACGGTCGTCGTGGATCAAATCCTTGTGGGTGTCGGCCACACGCCTAACGTCGAAGGTTTGAATCTGGATGCTGTTGGCGTCAAGTATGACGCCGAGGCGGGAATCCGGATTGACGATTTCCTGAGGACGACGAATCCCAAAATCTACGCAGCAGGCGACGTCTGCTTTGAGCATACCTTCACTCACATCGAAGACGCTTCGGCAGGCATCGTCGTTCAGAACGCGCTATTTCACGGCCGAAAAAGGCTAAGCGCGCTGACGATTCCCTGGTGCACCTATACCGACCCGGAGATTGCGCACGTCGGCCTGTATGTTCGAGAAGCACAAGGGAAGGGTATGGCAGTGGATACGTTCACCGTGCTAATGCACGACGTCCACCGGGCGATTGCCGACGGGGAAGAAGAGGGCTTTGTAAAGATTTCGGTTAAGAATGGCACGGATAGGATTTTGGGCGCCACAGTTGTCGCGCGCCACGCTGGAGAGATGATTAACGATATCACGCTTGCAATGACGTCAGGGATCGGTTTGCGTGCTCTTGCCAGGGTAATTCATCCCTATCCGACGCAGGCGCAGGCAATCAAAATGGCAGCAAATGAATACTGCAGAACGCACCTCCTTCGAAAGAAGCATCGACGGGATTAAATACCATAATCGGACTGGGAGCGTACCCGCAGCCTTTGATATACCAGGTAAAGATTTGGGAAAGAACTTTTGTCGTTGACGGCCCGCTAAGTCGCACAGACTCAATGGGCCGCGATTTCACATCGACCTCATAAATCGATGGCCATTTTCCGATAAGGCGCGCACGAACGGTCGGTCAATCGCAGCGCATTTCCCGAGCAGTCGGTTTCAGAGCGTTTCTTACCTAGTTCTCTTATTTCGGAAATTCACATTTACTTTCCTACGGAACAAGAGGACCAAGTCAGGTCGTATTGACCAAAACAGGATATCCGCTGAGTCGCGAAAATGTTGAAAATCATTTCAAGGGCGATCCTTCAAAGAAGTAGTATGTATAAGTGTGAAACACAATCCGTAGATTAATCTTGCTTTGAGTGTTATGACTGGATACACCTGTTATCAGGCGGTGGTAGCATGCAGGCAATTGCCAGTTCAAGTAACATTCCATCCACAAGAAAATCCACGCAGAAGCGCGCTTTCAACTCCCAAGCGTTTCTGAATTCGGCCGGTGTGGCCAGAAGAGTTGTGGAATATCAAAGTTCAGAGAAGATCTACTCTCAAGGTGATCCCGCCAAGAATGTCATGTACATTCAACAAGGTGGGGTGAAGCTGTCCGTTGTCAATGAGGTCGGCAAAGAGGGAGTCGTGGCGGTGCTGGAATCAGGTGACTTTTTTGGTGAGGGAAGCATGGCAGGTCAGTCAGTTCGAATGGGGACAGCAACCGCGATTACACCCACAACCTTACTCGTAATTGAAAAAAACGAGATGATTCGCGCGCTCCACGCTGAACATGCTTTCTCCGACCGCTTCGTGTCTTATATGCTTTCACGGAACATCCGAATCGAGGAGGATTTGATCGATCATCTTTTCAATTCGAGCGAGAAACGGCTGGCTCGGACTTTGTTGCTGCTCGCTCACTACGGCAAGCAACACCAACCTCAAAAGATGGTCCCCAAAATATCGCAGGAGGTGCTAGCGGAAATGATTGGCACAACGCGGTCGCGGGTGAATTTTTTCATGAACAAATTCAGGAAACTGGGCTTCATTCAATACAACGGTGAGATCCACATCAACAGTTCCCTCCTAAGTGTTGTCCTGCGCGATTAAGCGCCAACCTTCGCACTTATCGGAAAGCGACGTGCTTCCAAATCACTGTTGGTAACAGGGCTTAGCACTGCGCATCTCGAATTGTTGGTCGGAGGGGGATTTATCGACGTCGAGGACCTCCGGGAATTCTTTTCATTTCAATCGCCTCAGCCGCGCAAAGCCTCCGGTCTACGTGGGGATCTGCGCGCGGGGCTGTGCCTCGCCAAAACTCCATCCGGCTTAGAAATTGCTCAATTTCGTTCACTTGTAGCGGGCTTTGACTTCAACTCGGGTATTTCGAGAAACGTTTAAGAGTGATTTAGACAAGAGAATTCTTCTGCGAGTCGTAGTTTTTCCCGATTCCACGAGATGCAACGCTCCGCAATCGATGGTCGGAGCCTACGCTGCTCGTTCGTAGCGGTGATGTAGACCACCAAGCCGTGAAGACACTAGCACGCGACCATGACGGCTCGACCGGTACCTTTTCTCGGGCGTTTGCTTGGACAAGCCAAGATGAGTTCGGTCCTCGTGGTAGTAACGGACATACTTAGAAAGCAATCGCCATAGGTGTGGCTCATTCAGCGCGATGACGTGATCTAGTAGATCGTCACGACAACTTTCGATCCAACGCTCGGCAATCCCGTTCTGCCAAGGACTTTCAAACGAAGTGAGGGCAGGAGACACGCCTAACGACCGAATCGCCGCAGCAACTTCGAGGCTGAACTTGGAATCGCTGTCAAAGATCAAAAACTTGGGAGCCGACCAAAACGGAAATGCCTCCCGCAGCTGCTGGATGATCCATGCACTCGTGGGATGATGCGTCACATTGAAGTGCAGGATCTGCCGACGGCCATGGCTGATTACGAAAAAGCAGTAGAGAAGACGAAATGAAACGGTCGGAACAGTGAAGAAATCCATCGCAGCGATAGCTTCACGATGATTCCGCAAGAATGTGAGCCATCGCTTCGCTGGCTCGGGATTCCTCGGCGCAAGTCGCATCCAGCGGGAAATCGTTCTCTCGGAAACGTGGAACCCAAGCATTAGGAGTTCACCGTGGATTCGCGGCGCGCCCCACGTTGGATTCTTGCAAACCATCCTGAAAATCAGGTCTCGAACTTCCTTCGAGATTCGTTTCCTCGCAAACACATGGCGTGCTCTAGAAATCGCGCGCCAATAAAGGGCGAATCCTGCTCGATGCCATCGGACCACAGCGTCCGGGGTGGTCACGAACAGAGCTTGTTCCCAACCGAACCAGAACCGTTGCGCGAAGAACCCAGAAGAGCTTTTCGAGCACGGTAAGGCGAGGCCTCGGGTACTTTCGCTTGAACACGGCGAGTTGTTCCCGAAGAACCGAGTTTTCGAGTACGGGTTCAAATCCAACCCCCGCAACTTTCCAAACCCACTTAGTTTTCAACTCCATAACAGCCTCCGATTCGGGCGCCAAGAGCCTTTCCTAGATTTGGGAAAGAGATTACCTCTGCCCTCATTGTGATTGGTGTTTAGCTTTTACGACATTCCGGAATCAGCTTATACGCTGACATCAGATGCTCTGAGTCGGCATATGCGTTGTTTTATTTCAGCCCGCGACAACGCACGCACTGGTCAGTTCTTGACAAATGTAAACATGTGTTTCAAACTAATGTTTGAATATGCATCGAGAACACAAACTCACACCGAGACATGGAACTCTAAACTCGAGGCCCATTCACTCGGTGGCAACGCGCCAAAAACTGCTCGACTCAGCAGGTCCAGTCTTTGCCCAAAGAGGTTATTACTCAGCCACAGTTCGGGAAATCTGCAAGCGGGCGGGCGCAAATGTCGCGGCGGTGAACTATCACTTCAGGGACAAGCTGGGCTTATATGCGGAGGTCTTGAATCAATGCGCGCGCGCCGCCCCCGTTGAACAAATGCGCGCGGCGCTGGATCAATCTGGATCGCCGGAAGACATTCTGCGCGATGTCATCCGAGCCAGAGTCCAGGGTTTGCGCAAGGATGCATTCCCGAACTGGTACCTGCGGATCTTCGCGCACGAGCTGACAGAACCTACTCCGGCGATGTCACGTCTGATAAATCGTGTATCGCGACCGATTTATCACCGTTTGCTGGAACTAATCGCGAAGATTATTGGCGTGCCTCCGCATCATACTAAAACGAAGCTGTGCGCCCACAGCGTAATGGGGCAAATACTTTTTTACGTATTTGCGGGCCCGGTTTTGACGCGGTTTTCGCCCGAGCTGAAGATGACGGATGAAATGTTGGATCCGATCGCAAATCATATCGCGGATTTTTCACTGGCCTATCTTCGCGAGATAAGTCGAGACGCAAAAAAACTGCGCGACAGCGCGATCGAGGTAAAGCATGCCCGACCAGCAACCAACTAATAATCCCGTGGAACCCAACAAGCCGCCAACTCAGCCGCAGGACGCCGCTCCGGCGCCAGTGGCTCCGTCATCTCGGCGCAAGTTCATTCTAATTGGGCTGGCGGCGATAGTCGTTCTGGTGGCGGCGTATTTTGTTTGGAGTGCGTTTTTTGCGGCGCCGAAAATTCCGGACAGCATCGTCGTGCTCAGCGGGCGGATCGAAGGTGACGATTCCGCGATCGCTCCGAAAACGAGCGGGCGTATCGTCGAGCTGCGGGTGCGCGAAGGCGACAGCGTCAAGGCCGGGGACATCATCGCGATTCTTGACGACGAACAGGTTCGCGCGCGGGAGAACGCCGCTCGTGCTGTGTTGCAGGAGGCGGAGGCCAAGGCAAGATCAGCGCGCGATCAGATTGCCGTTCTTCAGGAACAAATGAGTGAGAATCAATTGCAAACCGACCAATCAAAAATCGACGCCGGAGGACGAGTGCGGCAGGCGGAAGCAGATCTAGCGGCTGCGGAAGCGGACCTGGCGCAGCAGCAGGCTGCTTACCAAATCGCGGCATTCAACAAGGATGCTTACGCGAAGTTGGCGAAGACAGGGGCCGTTTCGGAACAACAGGGACTTCAGTACGCCGCAACCGCCGACCAACAAGCCGCCGCGGTAACTGCCGCGAAGCGCAGAGTCGATTCATCGCAAGGCGCGTTGACGACAGCACGCGCGAATCTGGAAAACCCTGGTATTCGTAAAGCTCAGGTCGATTTAGTTGGCAAGCAGATTACGGAGCAGAGCGCGGAAGTAGCGAACGCTCGGGCAAGCACGGAACAAGCTCGCGCCGAGCTCGCAGAAGCGGAAGCAAACCGCGCGGATTTGATCGTCAAAGCGCCATTTGATGGCACCGTGGCGACTCGCGCGGCGGAACCCGGCGAGGTCGTGATGGCCGGCACCGCGCTGATTACGCTGATTGACTTGAGCAAAGTGTACCTGCGGGGATTCGTGCCCGAAGGAGAGATCGGAAAAGTGAAAGTAGGCCAATCGGCGAGACTTTATCTCGACTCCAATCCAAAGCAGCCCGTCGATGCCTACGTTTCGCGGATTGATCCGCAGGCTACATTCACGCCGGAAAATACGTATTTCCGCGACGATCGTGTGAAGCAAGTGGTTGGACTGAAGCTGCAACTCAAGAGCGGGATCGGTTTTGCAAAGCCGGGTATGCCCGCTGATGGCGAGATTCTTGTTCTCGGCGACACGTGGCCGAAGGTCGGACGAATCCAATAATGGTTACCGCTTCGGAAAACGTGGATCTGTACGCACCTAGCGGCACCGGGCATCAGATCGCGCTGCAGGTGAAAGATTTGTGGAAGCGGTACGGACCGGTTGACGCTGTCCGCGGAATCACGTTTGATGTCGCCAAAGGTGAAATTTTTGGACTCATCGGTCCCGACGGAGCAGGCAAGACTTCAACTTTTCAAATTCTGGCCGGCGTAATGGAAGCGACTTCCGGTACGGCGGATGTGTTTGGCGGTCAGGCGCGAACGATGCGCTCGCAGACCGGATATCTGACGCAAGAGTTTAGTTTGTATCCCGACTTGAGCGTCGCCGAGAACATTCGCTACACCGGCGACCTGCGCCGCGTTCCTCCCGATGAAATCGCCAAACGTGGCCTTCAATACCTGCGCATGTTTGACATGGATCGTTTCTCAGCAAGGTTGGCCGGACGATTGAGCGGCGGCATGAAGCAAAAGCTCGCGCTCGTTTGCGCACTGGTTCCTCAGCCACAGATCTTGCTGCTCGATGAACCAACAACCGGCGTTGATCCGGTTTCCCGGCGCGAATTCTGGGACACGCTTACTCACCTCGCTGCCGATGGATTGACGATCGTTGTCGCAACTCCGTATCTGGACGAAGCGGAGAGATGCAACCGCATCGCCCTGATCCATCAGGGAAAGATTCAACAGATGGGAACGCCGGCAGAACTCACAGCAAGCCTTAATGCGAAGAGATTGGAACTGCGGACGCCCGACCTCGGCAAGGCTGAAGCGTCGCTCTCCGAGCTAGCGGGTAGCGACAAGGAATTCATTGATATCCAGCGCTTTGGCGACCACATCGATTTGCTGGTAAGTGACCCACAAAAAGCTACCGGCGTGCTCAACGAGAAGATGAAAAGTGCCGGCGTTGCCATTGATGAAGTTCGGGTCGACGAGCCGACTCTTGAAAATGTCTTCGTGACGAAATTGCGCGGATTGGGACAGGAAATTCACGGAACGCCTTTTCCAGTCCTGCACGATCACAGCGATCTACGCGGCCAAGTCGCGATGGGAGCCACAAATCTTACGAAGCAGTTTGGTTCATTTACGGCAGTAAAAAACGTCAACTTAAAGATTCAGTATGGAGAGGTGTACGGGCTCCTCGGAGCGAACGGAGCCGGCAAAACCACGACGATCAAGATGCTTTGCGGCCTGCTGGATGCGTCCAGCGGAGCGATGGAGCTCGCGGGCGAAAAATCCAATCTGCGCTCCCAACACGTGCGCGAGCGCATCGGCTATATGTCGCAGAAGTTTTCTCTGTACGACGATATGACAATTCAGGAGAACCTGAATTTCTTCGCCGGAGTCTATGGTGTGCCCGATCAGGAGCGCGAAGAAAAAATAAAGTGGGTGCTTTCATTCTCCGGTCTCGAAGGCAAACAAGACCAAATCACGGGAAGTTTGCCCGGAGGGTGGAAACAGAGAGTGGCTTTCGGCGCGGCGATTTTGCATGAGCCGAGCATTCTTTTCCTCGACGAGCCGACCTCCGGCGTCGATCCTCTGGCGCGGCGCGCATTCTGGACCATGATTAACCGGCTGGCCGATGCCGGCGCGGCGATCCTCGTGACAACTCACTACCTGGAAGAAGCCGAGCAGTGCAACCGGCTCGGAATGATGGTGGCGGGCGAGCTTGTTGCGGAGGGCACGCCGAGCGGAATTAAGAAACAGCAGAAAGGGCATCTGCTTGAAATCGTCACCGACCAGCCGCAACGCGCGGCGGACATACTGAAAAAAGACACTGACAACTGGCGAGTTTCGCTATTCGGCAATCGCCTTCACGTGATCACGGATGAAACCGCCGATGCCGGCCAGAAAAAAACGTCAGACCAACTTGAAGCGGGCGGCGTCCGCGTGATCAGTGCGCGGGAGGGAAGATTCTCGCTGGAAGATGTATTCATCAGCATCGTTGAACAGGCGCGGCGCGATGGCAAAGTTGCCCAGGAAGAATGAAGGACGCTAGATGAGGCGAATCGCCGCACAGATCCGCAAGGAATTGACTCAGATTGTCCGGGACTGGCGCACGCTTGCACTGGCGATGGTGCTGCCGCTTGTTCTTCTGGTGCTCTTAAGCACTGCGATCTCACTGACTGTGAACGATCTGCCGATGGTCGTGCAAGATTATGATAATTCGGCGGCTTCGCGCGATTTAATTGAAGCATTCCGCGCGTCGAACACATTTCGCATCGTTTCCTGGCCGCCGGGTAAACAAGCGGAGCAAGCACTTATCTCCAATACTGCGCGCGTCGTTCTGATCATTCCAGCACAATTTGGCCGGGAAATGGCGCGAGGCGCCGACGCACCGGTCCAGTTGATGGTCGATGCTTCTGATGCCAACACTGCGAAGCTCGTGTCCGCGTATTCGGGCGAAGTCACGAACGCTTACAATCTGCGCACGGCTGCTGCGATTCATCCGGCGCTGGTTCAGACTGCATTTCGGCTCTGGTATAACCCCGGGCTTTCCTCAAAGAAATTTTACGGACCGGGAATATTTGTTCTCGGGCTTTCGATGTTTCCTCCTTTGCTCGCCGCGCTTGCGATGGCGAAGGAAGGAGAGCAGAAAACGATTCTGCAAGTTTATGTGTCGAGTATTTCCGCTCATGAGTTTTTACTCGGGAAGATCTTCGCGTTTACGGCCGTGGCATTGGCGGAAGGCGCGGTAATGTTGATACTGCTCTTTACCTATTTCGGTCTCACCCTGGCCGGCGACCCAACACCCTTTTTCGTCGCCACTATACTTTATGCATTCTGTGTCGCTTCGTTCGGGACAATGGTCGGCGCAACAGTTCCGAATCAGGCTGCGGCGTTGCAGGCGGTTTCTCTCGGTGGCTTCTTGCTCGTATTCTTGCTCTCCGGCCTTTTGTTTCCAATCCAAAACATTCCCGCTGGCATACGCTGGATTTCCAATTTCATATGGGGCCGGTATTACATTGAGATTGTTCGCGATGCGCTCCTGCAGGGCGGCGGCTGGCCAGCCGTTTGGTACAAGGTGCTGATCATCGGTGCCATCGGATTTATTTTTTATGCCCTCGCATGGCGCACCATGAGGCGCATGCAACTGAAGGCATAACTCATGAAAAAGTTCCTGACGAATCTCATCAATCACCGACTTCTCGCGTTGATCCGAAAGGAGTTCAACCAGATCAAGCGCGACCGGCGTCTGGCTGTTTCGCTGATTCTGCCGCCCGTGCTGCAACTCACGTTGTTCGGTTTCGCATTAAGCGCGGCGGTCTCAAACGTCCGGCTTGGCGTGGTGGACGACAGCCACACTCCGGAGAGCCGCGAACTGATTGCAACTTTGACGGAGAGCAAAAGTTTTCAGTTGTCGGGATACTACTTTTCCGTTGACCAACTTGGAGATTCGATCAGCCAGAGCCAAGTGGACGCCGGAGTCGTCATCCCTTACGACTACGCGCGCGATCTGGTTCGGGGGCGCCCGACCACTGTGCAGTTCTTATTGAACGCGATGGACGCGAATACGGCGACGATCAGCCAGGGATACGCGCAGGGAGTCGTTCAGAGTTACAACGGCCTGCTGCGAAGTGAAGGAATGCACGCGAGTGCAACACCAGATGCTGCAACCAACATAAACCGTGGCGGCCAAGTCCAACTTCAGCCGGCGTTTCTTTACAATCCAGGCCTCGTCGATTCGTGGTTCATCGTCACCGGCGTTTTTGGACTGCTATTGATTTTGAATAGTTCTCTCGTTTCATCCGGCGCAATGGTAAGGGAGCGCGAAGCCGGAACGATCGAGCAATTGCTGATGTCTCCGGCCGGCACTACGGAAATCATTATCGCCAAAATCGTGCCGCTCTTCGTGCTGCTTTTTCTGATGATGGTGGTAGCAATCGGAGTGGTGAAAGTCGTCTTTCATGTTCCATTTCAGGGAGGACTGTCCTTAGTACTTGCTGGTGGCGCACTGTGCATTTTGTCGGGCATCAGCCTCGGCACGGTGATTGCGACGTTTAGCAAGTCCGCGCAGCAAGCGCAATTGACGAGCTTCTTCGTGAATCCTCCGATGTCCTCGTTATCAGGCGCGCTGAATCCAGTCGAAGCGATGCCGAAGTGGTTGCAGCCACTGACCGTCCTGAATCCGATTCACCATTTCGCGACCATTGTGCGCGCCAGCATGCTGAAAGGAAGTGGCATTACATCGCTGTGGCCGAACTTCCTGGGTCTCATAATTTTTACGCTGATTCTCGTCACACTGAGTATCTGGCGATTCCGAAAACAACTGAGCTAATCCGAGAGGATTCATTCCAATGAGAAAACCAATCCGATGGATCATTCATTTCAGCAAACTTGCGGCGATACTTTTCCTCGGAACGCTGATCTTCGCAAATTGCGTACTCGCTCAAGGGGCACCGCCGGCCTCTCAACAACAGGGAACGCAGGCAAATCCGCTTCCGCTCTCCGGGCGAATCGGGCAGAACGGATCCGTGAAGGCAACGCAAGCGCCGGTTCCGGGAACCACCACCAGCGTGGACACGATCAATCCAACCGTGCAGGTGCAGGGCCCGTATGCGGGAAGCACATCGAGCACGGCGAAAACTCCGTTTTCGGGCACGTTGTCCCTACGTGATGCAATCCAGCGTGGGCTTGAATACAACCTGGGAACGGTGGGCATGACGCAAGCGGAACGACAAGCGCATGGGCAGAGCATATCCGCTCGAAGCGCGCTGCTTCCCAATGTGAACGGGACGTTAGGTGAAACTGTTGAACAGGAAGATTTGAAGGCGTTGGGACTGCGCGTGAAAATTCCAATCGCGGGTTTCACGTTTCCAACGATCGTCGGACCATTCAATTATTTCGACTTGCGCGCGCATCTTACCCAAAATGTACTGGACCTCACCGCCCTCAACAATTATCGTGCCGCCAATGAAACCGTTCGGGCCAATCAATTCGCGGCACAGGATGCGCGCGATCTCGTGGTGCTCGCGGTCGGCGGCGCATATCTTCAGGTGATCGCCGCAAAAGCGCGGGTGGCATCGGCCCACGCGCAACTCGACACGGCAAATGCGCTTTATCAGCAAACATTACAGAAGCACGGAGTAGGCCTCGTCGCGCAAATTGACGTGGATCGAAGCGAAGTCGAGGCGCTTACTCAACGGCAGAGACTCTTATCTCTAGAAAACGATCTCTCAAAGCAGAAAATTAATCTGGCGCGTATGACCGGACTGCCGCCGAACGAGCACTTCGATGTTTCCGATGATGTGCCATTCTCTGCCGCACCTCCAGTCAGCGAGTATGAGGCATTGAAACAAGCGCTCGACGGGCGCTCTGATTTGAAGTCTTTGGAGGCACAAGTCCAAGCGGCGGAACGCGGGCGATCCGCGGCGAAAAGCGAACTGCTTCCGTCGCTCTCTGTGGCCGGTGATTACGGCGTGATCGGCACAAATCCCGCGCAATCGCACGGCACATTTACGGCCGCCGCAACGCTTCGCGTGCCGATCTGGCAAGGTGGGCGCGCGAAAGGAGATATCGAGCAGGCGGATGCGGCGCTAGTTCAGCGGCGCGCTGAACTTGAAGACCTTAAGAGTCAGGTGGAAAGCGATATTCGCGAAGCGTACCTGGATGTCGAAACAGCGGCGAGCCAGGTGGAAGTAGCTCAGAGAAATATTCACGTGACAGAGGAAGCACTCGACCTAACGCGCCAGCGCTACGAGGCGGGTGTGACGGACAACGTAGAGGTCGTGCAGTCACAGGAATTCGTGACCACCGCGAAACTGGATTACATCAACAGCGTGTTTGCCCACAATGCGGCGAAGCTCAGCCTGGCGCGTGCCATGGGGCGCGCGGCAGATAGCTTGCCGCGATTCCTTAATGCGAATGTGCGGTGATCTCGGATAACACTGTCTATCCGGCGCCGGCCGATGATTGCATCTGCAACTTTTCAAAGCTGTAAGGGGTTGCTCGTCGAGACCGACACAACTGTCCCACCAGATGTTCTGGACTCCAAGCAACCGCTTTAATTATGGAGGCTATCGCCACTATTCTAAGAGGCGCGGGGAAGACTTGGGAAAGAACTCCGTTCGGGAATTGTCCGCTATGTTGCACAGAATCAACGGGCTACAAAACGATATCGACCTCATAACCCGAAGGTCGTTGGTTCAAATCCAATCTCCGCAACCATTCCAAGCGTCCAGCTTCCTCCCGAAACTCCATCTCGCAATTCATGATCCACCAAGAGCGCTACCGCGGACAATTAGAATTAGACGTCGAGGAATGCCTCTCCGGACGCCGCTGTTACTGAACTTTTCGATCAGACCGACATCGTGGCCGGCTTTGTCCAATCAATGCTGAGTTACAAGACGCAAACGCGCAGTAAATGACCGGTTATGTCCGCCAGAAAAGGTCAGAAAATCCGGCGCGTCCACATTATTCACGACAGCGATTGGATTGTCATGGCCCGTGATGTTGTTGCTCGAAACACGAATCGCCCACTCGTGCTTATGAAAATGAAATCGTTTTTCGATGCCAAGGTTTAAGCTGAAATATGTGGGGTATCGTAGGCTATCAGCGCCGCCCACAAGCTGCTGCTGCTCGTTAACGGCGTTAAACGGAAAGCCGGTGTGATATTCCACGAAGTAACTGCCCAGAAGTTGCCACAGGGGCAACGGCGCCCACCCTCGAGAAATCAGGCGGTTCGGAGCATCCCACAGCAGCGGGCCGGATTGCTGCGGGCTCAGGAACAACGACACCACGGTCGGATCAAGGACTTCATTGGACGTCGCACTTGACCGCACATAGTTAAAAAAGATTTCTGCTTGTTCGTTGAATACATGGCGCAGCCAAACTTCGCCCGACTCGAATCGATCTTCGCGATTATTCTGAAGCAGGAACGCTCCCGAAGGTTGAGATTCCCAGGCAAGTCCGTTACGGCCATCTCGCAAAATGTACGCTACGCCCACAAATGTTTTCTTCAGGATTCGCTCGTCAAACTCGATAGTGGTGTTGTAAGAACGCTGCTGCACCAGTCTTGTTTGAGGAATTAGAAAAGAGCTCACGATTGGAAGGCCCGCTGGCACGAGGCCCGTGGCGTCATAGAACACGTCGTTCCGGCGTTGATCGGAACCCTGCCCGAAGAGCGTAAGATTCACGGGCTGATAGTGTTCGCCCCAAGCAATCGTGAATTTCATGCGTCCATCGCCTGCGGGAACCCAGTTCATCGCGAAGCGCGGCTGCACCAAAGTATCTTGAATCAGCCGGTCCCAATCCGCACGAATTCCGATGGAAAGAACGATTTGCTTTACGGGACGCCATACTTCTTGCGCGTATCCCCCTGCTTGCGTATTGGAAATGCGAAATAGCGATGGCCCTGAAAAAGTGGCCCGCTCTGAAAGCGTGCCATCCTCGCGCTGAAAATCGATCTCGCTTCGTCTCGCGTTCTGCGAGAACGTCAAATCATCAACATTCCATCCCGCTGAAATCGTGTGAGTGCCCCAAAAAGTCAGCGTAGCGGAATTCAGATCTCCCACAAATTGGATGCGGCGAGATTGCTGTTTAAGCGCCTGAAAATAATTCCCAGCGGTTGACGAAGGCGTGACAACGTACGTCGCTGTGCCCAGTGGCTCGGTGGTACTCCACGTACTATCGGTGGCCGCCCCTATCTCGAGCAGTGTCCGTCCCATCCATATTTGATCTTTCGCGGAAACAAAATATCGCCGCGCATCATGGTCTGTGGTCGTCGAGAGAGGGGTCAGAGGTCCAAGCCCGAATTCTGGCTCGCTTGAGCGATTGTAAAGGAAGCTCGTCTGGAAAATATTTCGAGGGGTGATGTTCACTTGTCCGCGAAGTAGATTATCGCCAGCCCAACTGGTGGCCATATTTTGTCCTTCAGGCAATTCTGTGACTACGCTGAAGGAGTGCTGAACCGTTGACGCGAGCGAAAACCAGGCGCGCCCTTTCTTAATCGGACCGGAAATCGTCGTTCGCGGAAACCAATTCGCGAAGTGCGTGCCTTCTCTAAAACTAATTAAGGGGATGAAGTTTGTCGCTCCAAAGCGCCACTTGTCGTCGCCCGCCTGAGTGTCCAGCACCACAATTCCAGAACCGCCATGCGCGTACTGCGCGCCAGATCCGCCCGTCTCAACCGTTGCGGACTGCACCGCGTCCACGTTCAAGCGCGGCGTAAACGTGCCGTTCGCCGGGTCGTTAATCTCAAATCCGTCCAGCAGAATTTCCGTTTGGCCCTGGCGCGCGCCTGCGATATGAATCCGGCCGTTGGTATCCTGCAACACATTCGGCATGGTAAACAAACTTTGCTGAAGATCATGACTGGAAGGAACCGGCGTGTTCAAAACCTCGTGCTGAACGAGGGTTTCCTGGTGGCTGGTGGTGTCCGGATCGATTTGAACGGGGCCGGAGCGCACCTCGACTTTCTGCTGAAGTTCGGTCTCGTGAGAAAGTGTGAAACTCGCTTCGTTAACGCCGGGCTTTAACTCCAAAACACTCGACTCAACGCGGAAGTAACCCGGTTTGGAGAGCGAAATGGAAACATGATCGGCGGAAATCGAGGGAAGTAGAAATTCACCCAACGTATCCGTGTAAACCGTGAGCGACTCTATTGCTACATCGGCTCCCCACCGCGCCGTGACTTCAACGCGTGAAACAGGATGGCCGTCTTCATCCGCCACCTTGCCGCGAACTTCCTTTGTTATTTCTTGCGCGCACAACTTTGCCTGCGGCATTCCAGGCAAAATGAGCGCGCAAAGAATCGCGGAGAATAGCCCCGCCGACCGAAGCGACATTCGCGCTCTTTGTTGCATTGACGCCGCCCTACTTGCGTTCATACACGTCGTAATTTTGCAAACGTTCCACGAGCTGAAAATCTTTGAGCAATAATTGCAACAGAGCTGCTTCATCTTCGTAGGGCGTACCCTGAATCTGCAGGTTCCGCTTGATGATGAGCCACCGAATGTTTTTCGTATTACTGAGTGCGAGTACCTGTTCCGGACCGTACGGGTTGACCGTGTGGTCGAACATTAACACCGGAAAGCGCGGATGTCTCCCTGTTGTGTAATAAAAAAGATCTTCCCCCGGGATCATGAGCAGCCCGTCGTCCCTCGGAATGTTATTGTCGGCAAAACGGACGAGCTCTTCAAACTGCGGAATCCACGGGCCGCGCACGGAAAGTCCCGCGAGAGCCGGCAGCGTCGAGCGGGTAATCGCGCCCTCCCACACGTTTGCATAAGCTAATCGTTCGCGACTCCAGACATAGAATCCGCCCGATACTAGCAACGAAACCGTGATCGCGCTTGCAATCGGAAGCGCCGTCCATGCCATGTTTTCAGCAGAGGATGCGAGGTCTGCGATCAACATGGCGATCAGAATCACCAGCAGGGGCCATATTGCATACGTAGATCCCCAAAGCTGCTGTGACAGAAACGCTCCCCCCATCGTGCCAATCAGAACGAACGGCAGAATCCGCTTCGTCGCCGATCGCCCCCGTTTCCTTCGTATTGCAGCAGTAAGTGACACGATCAACAGAAATGGCCAGACCGCCAGCAGACGTTCCGCTCTAGAAGACGGGTCGTCATCAACGAAGAGGTACAACACAGTCCAGATGAACGGTGCAGACATAAGCAAAATTGAAACGAATGCGGAAATGCGATCGATCGCCGGCATGTGCGCAGAATCGTCGGACGGCGATCTGTCACTCATACGTTTCGCCAGCATCACCGCAACAATCACGCCAGCGTTAGCGGCGATCACCCAAAGTATCAGCGCATAGTTTTGAAATGGCTCCAGCATGTCTCCGAAATCGGGTGTACGGCGCGCGGAGGCGAATTGAACTGTCCAATGCCAGTAGTTTTTCAGGCCGGCGAAACCATGAATCAGCAAGAGCGCCGCCGAGAATGCGCTTACTCCGCCCGCCGATATCCAGAGAAGAGCAGCCACCGAATAGCCTCGCCAAAGATTCCACACCATCAGTGCCGCGAGAACGAGTCCGACACTCGCCAGAAAACCAAAACCCGTATTTTGCTTAACGAAAAGAGGGATTAGCAGAACAATACCGCAAGAAAAAGCGCGAAATGGCGAAGCACCGCGAATTTCCAGCCGTTGCAGAAGCAATATTCCGATCAGAATTGCAAGAGTGCAGTCCGGATCGTAAAATGGATGAGGATAGATGCAGTAGATTCCGAGCACGGTAAGGGGCGCGCTCAGCAAAAATGCGATCAGACGATGACTGCGCACCGCTCCTCGCAATACGTAAAGCAGGATGCGCCATGTAATCAGAGTTCCTGCGCCTCCCGCCAACGCGCTGTAAATCACATGATGAAAGAAAACTCGGCCGGTAATTTTAATGATCGCAGCTTGAATTAGAAATGTGATCGGAGCGTACGGGAATGGAAAATCTTTGTACGGAACATCACCCAAAGATATGCGGTGCGCATTTTCCAGAACGTAGCTGAGGTCCCACAAAACTCCAAGGCGCAGGTTCTGCCAAATCACAACGATTGCCGTAGCTGTGAAGAGCAGAATGGCCGTGAGAGTGTCCGACCGCCTCCACGAATCAGCCGCCGCAACTCTATCGGACTTTTCGCTCGATTCCATCTCTTGGCAGATTCACGCAGTTAAACTCTTCGCGCGATCCGACGGTGAGCCTAGCAGCACACAAACGATCTCTGCAATTGTTTTCAAAAAGAAGTTGATTCGCACTCGATGGTTTGGCGGGGAGAGAGAGTCGGCGTTCGTAACAACACAATTCAACGAGTCGAACTCTAGGCGAAAACTATCGTCAAGCGGCAATTAATCCAACGATCTGATGGATCGGCGTCGGACCTGTTCCTGATTTCTTAAGCTTTATCAGCTTCCGCCGGAGCGTCCCAGGATCCAAATCGGCTGAGTGGCAAACCGCCGGAAAATCCTTTTCATCGCTGAAAAGATATGACTCGGCTTCGCGTTGCGAACGCAGCGGGCCTGAGATCCATTCTTCCACGGTCCTCGCGATTACTGCGGTCCACACACGTTGCTCGGCCCCCGCTGCGATATTCGATGCCGACAATGAATACATGGCGCCCCTCAGTCCGTGCAGCCGGTTTGCTGCGCGCCCTCACAAAAGCACAGGTATGGATGGCCAAAGGGCTGCGTCCGCGGTCACAATGAAATTCCCGTAACTATCTATGAATCAGTAACTTGGAGTCATCGCTGCGATACCAAAGGGGAAGTATTCAGAATCGATGCGGGTGGAGTGACCGCGAAGGTACGCTACGGTACAAAATGTGCCTGGTTGAAACGATACACTACGCCCAACACTTCAGAATGGCAATTCGGGAACCGCGGCGCCGTCCTTTCTCGGATCAGACGCTCCGTAATTAACTTTAGCAGCGAAATCTCGCATCACCGCCTGCCCGCCGCCAAATCGATTGGAATATCCGTTCCGCATCTCAAGCTTATGGCCTTTGGCCTCAAGTTCCGCGCGGACATTTCCCGGAATTCGATTCTCCAGCTCGACATCGCAACCGCCGAATGTTCCCTTCGTAAAGCGAGCCGTTTCCATTGCGAGCTGAATATTTTGTTTGTAGTCCACAACGTGAGACACAAATTGCGCATGCGCCTGCGCCTGATTCCATCCGCCCATAATGCCAAACGCGATTCGCACGCTGCCCTGCTCCATGAATGCCGGAATGATCGTGTGCAGCGGCCGCTTATTTCCAGCAAGCACGTTCGGAGAAGAATCGTCCAGATTAAATAACGCCCCGCGGTCATGCAGAACAAATCCCGTGCCCGGTGCCACAAGCCCTGAACCGAAATTCTCGTAGTTGCTCTGAATCAGCGAAACCATGTTGCCTTCTCGATCTACAGCGCTCAAATAGATCGTGTCGCCGCCCGGCGCAAGGGGCGTTCCCGGTTCTACCGCACAATTTGCTTTGTCCATATCAATCGACTGCGCGCGCTTTGCGGCGTACGGCTTTTGAATCATGGTCATCGCAGCCTGCATCACGGCAGGATTGTTCTTGGGATCGCCAATGTATTTCTCCAAATCCGCATACGCCAGTTTTTTCGCCTCAATCATCATGTGCAGAGTGCGAGTCTGATTCAAGCCGAACTGTGGGGGCTGCGCAGGCTGACCCGTAGGAGGCGGCGCTTGCTGTAGCGGAAAGGTCTCCATGATGTTCAGCATTTCCAGCGCGGCCACGCCTTGGCCATTTGGCGGCAACTCATATACGGTCCAGCCGCGATAGGTTGTTGAGATCGGCTCAACCCATTCGCTGGAATATGCGGCGAGATCGCTCAGCGTCATTACCCCGTCAAGTTTTTGCGAGAGCTGCACGAATTTGTGCGCCAGTTCTCCTTTGTAGAACGCGTCTCGGCCGCCGGCGGCGATTAATCGCAAAGACGCCGCGAGGTCCGGATTCTTGAATAGTTGTCCCGTGCGCATCGGCTGGTCGTTGTTCAAATAAACGTGGACAGCTTCGTCATTCTTTCGCAGAACGTCAGCATTGTTCACCCAGAGATTCGAGACCCATTCGGTAACTGGAAATCCCTGCTCGGCCACATGGATTGCCGGAGCGAGCACCTCAGGAAATTTCTTGGTACCGAACCGGTCCAGTAACTTTTGCCATCCATCGACAGCTCCGGGCACGGTGACCGAATGAATTCCGCGAAGGGGCATCTCGCGATAACTGTACTTTTCTCTCAGCAATTGAGCATTCAGCGCCGCTGGAGCCGGACCACTGGCGTTCAGTCCATAAAGCTTTCCCGATTTCGCATCGTAATAAATCACGAACAAGTCTCCGCCGATGCCGTTGGACATCGGCGCGACAACTCCCATCACCGCGTTTGCTGCAATCGCCGCGTCCACCGCATTACCGCCACGCTTCAACATTTCGACTCCAGCTTGAGCTGCGAGTGGCGATTCCGCGGCCACAATTCCATCTTGCGTGATGACCATCGAGCGGGCCTGCGCGCGCTCGACGGGAGCCGCCGGCGGCGCTTGCCTTTGCGCGTCAAGATGCGATTCCGTCATCGCGAACCCCAAAAGTACAGCTGCCATAAATGCATAGCGAATAAGCCTTCGTGATTGCATAAATCGATCCCGCTCCTTATGAGATTGAACATTGCTCGACCGTGCGCCGAATGAGCGCCGTCTGAAATTCCCCTGTCTTCTTTGACACGCGCACTGTAGCCTGAAACATCCGTCTTCGACAATGCCCTACTGAAAGCGACTTGGCCACAATTTCGTTCAGCGGTTTGGCGGGCTCCGCGGGATTGGATAGAATGGTTCTCCGCACTGAATCCGTATTCAGCACGAGGAGCGCGCCAGGTGTCGAAGACCGAGCCACCGAATAAACTTGAGCCGGCCAGTTCCGCTGGGGCGCGCGCAGAAACACAACATACCGCCGCGGATGTTCTGCGAGAGTCATTCGATCTCTTACTCCGTGCCGAATTCGGTGCCCCTTTCAGCGTATTAGGGCCGCATCCGGTTGACACGCCCCAGGGCAAGGCTCTCGCGATTCGGGTGCTGCTGCCGGACGCCGAAAAGGTGGAAGTCGTATTCCACGAACCTGCAGAAGTTTATCCGGCCGATCGGGTTCATCCGCGCGGAGGATTCGAGATACTCATACGCGGCACCGCTGCCACACGCGCAATTCCCGGCGGCTACAAATTCCGAGTCCACTATAGCAGCGGCGTCATTCGTGAGATTCACGATCCATATAACTTCCCTTCGCTGCTCACTGATTTCGATTTGTATCTGATGGGCGAGGGTACCCATTACGAAAAGTACGACAAGCTTGGCGCGCATCCACGCGAAATAGCGGGCGTCCGCGGTATCCACTTTGCAGTTTGGGCGCCGAATGCATTGCGCGTCAGCGTCACAGGAGACTTTAACCAGTGGGATGGGCGCGTACACACGATGCGTTCGCTCGGCGCGTCTGGGATATGGGAGATGTTCATCCCCGAAGTCGCCATTGGCTCAATTTATAAATTTGAAATTCGCCCGAAAGGCGCGCCGCTCCCTATTCTGAAGGCAGATCCGTACGCATTTTCCGCCGAGTTACGGCCGCGCACGGGCTCCGTGGTTTACGACCTTGCAGGCTATGCATGGAATGACCAATCATGGATGGACGCGCGAGGTGAACAAAACTGGCTCGACGGGCCAATTTCCGTGTACGAACTCCACGCCGGATCATGGAAACGCATTGCCGAAGACGGCAATCGTTGGCTCAGCTATCGCGAACTGGCCGAGCAGCTCATTCCGTACGTGAAAAAGATGGGCCACACGCACATCGAGCTGCTACCCATCATGGAGCATCCCTTCGACGGCTCCTGGGGCTATCAGACAATCGGATATTTTGCGCCCACAAGCCGCTACGGCACGCCGCATGATTTCATGTACTTCGTCGACCGCTGCCATCAGGAAGGGCTCGGCGTGCTGCTGGATTGGACTCCCGCACATTTTCCGATGGACGCGCACGGTCTGGGCCAATTTGACGGCACACATCTGTACGAACACGCCGACCCGCGCCAGGGACTTCATCCGGACTGGGGCACATACGTTTTTAACTATGGCCGCACGGAAGTGCAGAACTATCTGCTATCCAACGCGCTTTTCTGGCTGGACAGGTATCACGTAGACGGCCTGCGCGTGGACGCCGTCGCTTCAATGCTTTATCTGGACTATTCCCGCAAAGAGGGGGAGTGGATTCCAAATGAATTTGGTGGACGCGAAAACTTGGCGGCTATCGCTTTCCTGAAACATCTCAATGAAGTGGTTCACGCTCGCTTTCCCGCAGTTTTAATGGCCGCGGAGGAATCTACGTCGTGGCCGGCAGTTTCTCGCCCAACATATCTGGGCGGCCTGGGCTTTACCCTGAAATGGAACCTCGGATGGATGAACGACACGCTCGAGTATTTCGCGAAAGATCCCGTCCACCGCAAATATAACCAGAACCGCATAACTTTTTCATTGCTCTACGCATTCACCGAAAATTTTATTTTGCCGCTATCGCATGACGAAGTTGTTCACGGCAAAAAATCTCTGCTTTACAAGATGCCCGGTGACGCCTGGCAGCAATTCGCAAATCTTCGACTACTTTATGCCTACCAGTACGCTCATCCAGGCAAGAAATTATTGTTCATGGGCGATGAGTTCGCACAGTCGGGAGAATGGAAATTCGATCGCTCCCTCGACTGGCATCTCCTCCAATACAAACCCCATAGCGGCGTCCAGCAACTTGTGGCTGATCTGAACCGACTCTACAAGGCGGAGCCGTCGCTGCATGAAGTAGATTTCGAGTGGCAGGGTTTTGAATGGCTGGATTGCAATGACGCCGACGCGAGCACGCTGTCATTTGTACGTCGCGCTCGCGACCCAAGGGATTTTCTAATTGTCGTCGCAAATTTCACTCCGGTCCTCCGCGAAAACTACCGCGTCGGTGTGCCGCATGCCGGCCGCTACCGCGAAGTACTTAATTCAGATTCCGAGACTTACGGCGGCACAAACGCCGGAAATCTTGGCAGTGTTGCCGCCGAACCGATCCCGTGGGTTGGCCGCGAATATTCTTTGAATCTACGTCTTCCGCCGCTTGCCGTGCTAATTCTGAAACCCGAATAGCCCTAATCTCTCTTAAACACCTGCCATCCGCAGTACCTGCTGCTACCCTCGCGCTTGCCTTTAGATCTGCGGGGGAACTTTTCGCATCCCACTTGCGTATTAATTAGCAACGCGCCCGGGGAGGGGCTCATTATGAATTTTCGATCAACAAGCGCACGACTTGCATTGGGCGGGGCGATTCTCGCCGTGGCCCTGCTGGCCGGATCTACATTCCAAACACAGGCGCAGTCAGCCGAACGCTGGATCCACGTCCGTGTGGATAATTCCGACGATAAGGGCGAAATGGTGAGAGTAAACCTGCCGATTGCGCTCGCAGAAATTCTAGTTTCCAGCGTAGACCACGACCAGCTTCATCACGGACATATCAATATCGCTCACGCTGACATCAATGGCGTTGATCTGCGCGCTATGCTCGATGCAGTGCGCTCCGCGCCAGATGGCGAATTTGTCTCGGTCAAGAATCGGGACCAGGACGTCCATGTTTCCAAACAAAACGGCTATCTGCTCGTCCGCGTAAATGATTCCAATGGCATGGGCAACAAAGACAGGAAGGAAGTCCAGGTGCGCGTTCCGATTCCCGTCGTTGATGCACTGCTCGCGGCAAGCAAAGGAAGTAATGATCTCGATGTCTCCGCCGCATTGCGCGCCTTAGCCACCCACGGAGATACCGACCTGGTGAACATCAAAGATGGCAAGCAGACGGTCCACGTGTGGCTCGACTCGAAAAATGACGGAGAATAAAGCTACGCTAGGCAAACAATCGCGAAAAATTGTTAGCTGAGGAGGCTTCATGCTCGGGGAAATCGCGCTCGGCTTTTTGATAACGACTGCCGCGTGCAGCGCATACGTCTTGCAGGACGGATTCGTCCACGTATCAGTGGACGAATCCGCTGAGCAGGGAGCCCATTTGCATCTGGTTGTGCCGGCGCAGCTGGCCACGCTTGCAGCCCATTTCGCGACTCCGCAACATTTCGGTAGATTCCCGCAGGATCTCCGACACTTACTTCCGGCTCTTAAACTCTCTGCTTCGGAACTGGCGAAGTTACCGGATTCCGTGTTGGTGGAAGTACGAGATGCTGATCAACATGTCCTGATCAGCAAAAGCGGCGACGGCTTGTCGGTTGAGGAGGAATCCCCGCAGGAGCACGTAAAGGTGTGGGTTCCGCTGCGCGCGATCTATGACACTGCGGACGTATTGGAATCTCGCGCCGGACCACACTGAGTCCGTATAACAATTCTAAAAACAAAGAGGCGCCTGCAACGAGCGCCTCTTTGTTCTAGAAGACGAATTTTGCGCCTACCCGACAGCCGAAGCTATTCTTGCCCTCGGCCACGTCCCATCATCGACTCGATCGGCACTGGAGTGCCTACGACGTGAGATTTCGCGTCGGTGATAATCTTAGTCGCCACCATTGAACTGTCAGCCGAGGCCACTTTCACGAGACCCCACGGACCGGCCTTCGGTGATATCCACACGTTGGAACCGTCTTTGGTGCGCAAGTGCTCGCATTGAAACGTTCCCGCCGGAGTTGTTACAGATTCCGTTCCGACAACTTCCGCGCCTTCGTGGATGTCCGCCTTTGGAGTAGCCGGTGCAGCTCCCCCTCGTGCCGCCATCATTCCCATCATCGCTCCGGATATCAGCATGGGCGGCTGCCCGGGCTGCTGGATGATCATCTTGGCTACCGTGATGTCACCACCGCTCTTGACCATAAGCATCTGGCTTACACCCAGCTTACCTTCTTCACCTGCCAAGAACTCCAACCAATAACCCGTCTGGTCACTGGATTCTTCTTTGCCAACGACCGCGATCATGATGAGACGCTTACTTCCATCCTTGCTCGTCTGCTCGTAGAGCGCGCCGCTGCCGACAACGGGATTCCACAGTCCGCTCATCCCAGGGGGCATCATTCCTCCGATGCCCATGCCACCCCTCTGCGCCAATAACGGACCGGCCGCCAACAGGATAGCCGCCACTATCAACGTGCTTGCTCGCTTCAGCATCCTATCCTCCCGCGTCGAATTCTTGAGTCTCTGAGCGACCCGATTCCCGTGCATGAAGAATCGGATCAATAGTCCGCTCTAGTAATCCTGCCCCTTCTTGTCCACCATCTTGGTGATGTCAAAAGAAACTGTAAGTGGCGTGTTGCCTGCCTTGGTAAAGAATTCCACGCCCTTCTCGGTCGGGGCAATCGTCGGCTCGCCGCTCGCCGACTTCCGCGCGAAATCGTACACAACCGCAACCGCACGGTCTCCCTGCCCTTTTTGGACGATCACTCGCGTCGGCGCGATTTTATCCTTGTTCGACTTCAACATGATATAGGAGTGTTCCTTCAACGACTCTTCGCCTTCCTTGCTAAACGTACTTAGGTTCGTGGATTGCACCACAATCTCGTAGGTATCCATCTCGGTTGTCAGATTCTTTCGCGCTTCGTCCGCAGAAGTACCCTTCATTTCCCGCTGCCGGGCCATCGCCGCCCGAACGGTTCTGGACGAATACCAACGCACAAAGAAGTTCGTCGCCGCGCCCATTCCGGCCGAGCCGGCAGTTCCCTGGGAGGCAGAAAGTTTCCCCCCATTACTGATATTATCGTGCGCCGATTCACTGGCGGGCTGGCTGAATGGCGCATCCATGGCACCACTGCCTCCGCCGCCATATTGCACCTGCTTTGTCCAGGGCGAGTCCTTTAGGATCTTGTCCACATCCTTCTGATCCCAGTTTTCGAAATCTTTGTCCTTCCACACATCGCTCGCGTAAACCGCCACTGCCGCGAACAGTACCGCCGCCAGCACACCCGCCATTCTCTTTGACATCACTTTCCTCCTTGCTTCAGCCGTTGTGTCCCGCATGCTTACCCGCTGCTTGGCAAATCACGCAACCAGAAAACGCCATGAACTGACAACAGGCACACAATTGTCCACGAGGACTGGATTGCATATGAAGTTTCTACCAGTTCTCGACGCGGGGCGCAATGGTTTTGCTGGACTCGGAACAATAAACTACACCTTATTGGACGACTTCGCCTCCGTCAGCGCATCGACATTTGCAACCGGCACCAGCTACTCGTATGATAGTGCATCAATTGGATCCGATTGTGCCGCTCGATAGCTCGGATATAGCGCTCCAAGGGTCGAGGCCGTCAGCGCCATCACCACCGCGCGCAAAATCCACATCGGTGCGATGCGAATCTGCAGGGTTGGTGACGAGTGCCGAAGTATCGCGACTGCCGTGAATGTCACCACCAGACCGAGTACCGCGCCGATTACGGCCATCATCGACGCTTCCACCTCTATTAAGCCCAGAATCCCCATGCGCGATGTGCCCAGCGCCTTCAGAATTCCAATCTCCCGCGTGCGTTCCAGCACCATCGTGTGCATCGTCAGCAGGATCACTAGAAAACTGATGCCCGCTCCCAGAATTACGAATGCTCTGATAAACGGCTTTAGTTCCGGTAAGTTAGAAGACGTCATGAGCGTCAGGTACTCGGCAGTAGAACGAACGATGTATTTTTCCGGCAGCATGCGGACAATGGCAGCGCGCGTGGCGTCCGTATTCCCTTTACTTCGTACATAAACCATCGAAACTCGTTTTTCGGCACCCGCAATATCCTGCGCCGCACGCAAAGAAATGAAAAACCGCGCTCCTTTACCGTGAACGACAATTCCCGCGAGATTGAAATCGCGATTCATAAGGCGCACCGGTTTGCCTACGTCAAGGTGCAACGATTGTGCCACCAGGTCGTCGGCTATTACATCGTCGGCATTTTCAAGTCCGTGGCCCGAAAGAAACTTAAAGCCTTTGCTCAACCCCTCGAATCGCGATTCGTCTATTCCATAGATAACATTCAAGTTGCCCGTGTTCACCAGGATGAACACCGGCGCCACCTCGTCTACGCCCGGGACTTGGGCTATTTCGTCGCCGACGGATTCCGGCATCACGGCGCTTGAGAACGCAAAAAATATTGAAGAGTTGGGCGGCTGGACCATTAAATCAGCGCCGACGCCTTCGGCGCGCTCGCCCCAATCCGCGAGAACGCCCGAGGTGAGCCCGACAATGAGTAGCACTAGAAATACTTGTAGTGAAACTGCCACGATGCTTAGCACAGAACGCAAGGGACGCGCCCGCAGATTCTGCATCACCATGTGCCAGCGAGTGAAACGTTGGGACGATGTTCCTGTCGTATCAATGGACACTGAGGCCTAATCTATCACTCGGCTCCGGCGCGGTCAAAACTCTGGAGCTATCACCAGATGAGCCAGAAGACCTCGGTGAGGCACTTTCAACTGAGGGCACTTCCCGTTCCACATCTTGAAATTTCTACGCGCGTACTAAGCGCCCGCACTTTTCAACAGATTTGTTGAAAAGTATGTGGAAACACTGCCTTCAGCATCGCTAAGCGGTTGTGCTGGCTGTAGTTGATACTGTTTGCACAACTTTGGTGCAAATCGTGGGAGGCAATTGGTGGCCCACAATCATTTCATTGCGAAGTTCGACCAAAAGTTTTTTCGTTCATCGAATTTCAGAGGAAGGTGAAACAAGTGCGAGCCCTAGTACCACTTCGGCGGCTTTTCGAGATGGATTTTTATGGTCTGCTCATCCTCAGTCAATTGAAATTTTTGCCCGAACGGCTTCCAATGCTCTGCCACAATTTGCACGGTGACCTCACCACGCGGCACGTACGGCACGACGACCGTTCCGTCATGATTTGTTTTCAGGTTCATTTCAATTGTTTCGTCTTTTCCTATTCTGTGCTTGACCAGGTAACGGACGTAAACGCTAGCCGAATCGACGGGAGTTGAAGGATCGCCTCCGGTAACTTCTACATGCAATCGGGTGCTGGCACTGGAATCGGGCCTGGTCTGATCTGCGTTCTCTTTGCCTTGGACAATCGAAGTTCCGGCAGTAATAAGCGCGAGGAGCGCCGCTATGCAAAGAGCGGCCCCGAGCTTTCCCGGCCAACGGCGCGAATTCTTCATGATCCCGTGGTTGGACAATTTCTCTCCACCTTGTAAGACGCTATATATCGGCGGCAGGTGGCTTCCGACTTCATTGACTGGCGCTGTGAGCTGCGCTAACTTCATTCGGCACTAAGTGAAGCTCATAAGGTAAGCTCGCATAGTCTTACGCCGTGAGTGTAAAAACCTAAGTCTTGTCGTCGTGTCAACTTACGGCTACACACCACCTCAAAATCCGCCTTCAGATAGGTTATTAGGTTACAAGAAAAGCGGGCAAAAACAAAGCCTCACCAAGCCTTGGGATTTTGACCCCACGTACGGCAACCAAATGGCAACCAATTTTACGATGACTCAATCACGCCAGCAATTCAAGCCGCCAATTTATTTACGATCCTTGCGCCACCCGTCACCAGCAATGTCTGCCGCAGTCCGCCGCTGAGGAAGATTCGGAAGTTGTGGGGGCTCGCCTCCTTCATAGAAAAGCATATAGAGCGGGACTTCGAGCGCCGCCGCAATTCGATCCAACGTGTGAACCTCTGGAACAGCATCGCAGTCTTCTACTTTCGCGAGGTAGCTTTGCAGTAGCCCCGCCCGCTGCTAATTTCCCGAAGGCCTTTCGACATGGTCTATCACGATCACGTCCATATTTCCTTTCGCGGGCACCAGCTTCAACCCGAGCTGCTCTTCAAGCGCCTTCGCGAGTGGCGGTGCGGTGTCCGGCGGCGGAGGGGCCATACCGTCCGACCCCGGCGGCGCTGCGGACAAATTGTCCTGCGTGTAATTTAAAGTGAAGTCGTACCTGCCGGTCAGCCCGGTCTTGTCATACACGGGACGGCCCGCCGCATACGACATTTGGCCCATGACGTATTCGATTGGAGTCGCGTGGCCTTCCCACTTCGTCCCGCTTTTGGATCCGGACACTCTCATGCCGCCTGCGGGTGTGGCCGGGTCGGTCACTTCCTTTAGCTTGGGCCCGTTCTTTGCGACAACGAGTTCGTAGATTGAGACTTCCGTGGTTTCCATGTGGACCGCAGCCTTCAAGTAATCCCGCACGAATACTTGCAGCATATGCTGGCGCGCGAGCTTTTGATCCGCCGGACTGAGTTTCTGCAACGCGTCGGCCACCTCGGGCTCCATTTTCGCTTCCACGTCATACATTTCGCGCGAGGCCCAGTCAGGTGCGCCAGAGACTTTGCTGTGTTCGGTCGCAAACGCCCGGACGATCATGAAGACGACTGGAGTGTTCCTTATCCTCACGCCGTCGGGCGAGTCCTCAATCCCCATCCAAGACGATTGAGCGTTTGGTTCTTCTTTGAAGGGCTTGATCGAGACGACGTCGTAGACAAACACCGCGAATCTGGGGTCGCTCGCAGTCGCCTGTGGTTGGACTTGCGACTGAACTTGTGTTGCCGTTGCGATTGGTATGCTCGCCAGAATCAGCACGGCCAAGGTGACGGCAAATAATCCAACCGCGCTCAGCAATAGCTTTCTACGACTTCCAAACACATCACGAAATTTCTGCACCCGAACGCCTCCCGCTGCTAATTCCCGGACGGCCTTTCGACATGGTCGATCACGATGATTTCAACCGTGCCCTTCCCCGATTCCAATTTCAAGCCAAGTTGCTCCTGAATTGCAGTAAACAGATTTGGGCCACCGGGATCAGATGGCGCGGCCGGAGTCTGACCACTCGACGCGCCGCTAGGAGCAGCCTGTATTTGGCTGTCATCCGGCCACCATTCCAGCTTTACGTCATAGAGGCCCGTTAGCCCAGTTTTGTCAAGAACGGGCCGATCCAGCACTCCCGGCAATATCCGAATAAGGCTTGCGATTGGAATGGCTTGTCCCGTCAATATTTGCGATCGCGCTCCGCCCTTTCCTCCCGTCGTCATCGTCATACTGCCTCTTCCGAAGCCACCTCCCCTGGGCCCGGTTGAGGTCGACTCGTCTGTTTTTGCTTCCTGAAGTTTCGAACCGTTTTTCGCAATCACCAGCGTATAGACCGGGAGGTTTTTTGATTCGCGGTGGATTTTCAGGTTGAAGCGGTCCACCAGAAGCGCCTCCATCATATGCTGGCGTGCAATCGTGCGCTCATATTGATTAAGCTTCTGCAGCGCGTCAGCTACAGATCCTTCCATTTTTGCATCAACATCGTATCGATCAGAATTGACCCAACTCGGCGCTCCTACAATCTGATCGGGTTGAACTCCGTATGCCGATAGAAAGAGCGTCATCAGCGACATGTTCGTCGCAGTGAATCCGTTTGGAGTGGCTCTCATCGTGGACCCGCGGGGGCCAGACTTGGCTGGTTTGATCGACGCAACCTCATACTCGAACGCAGGTGCAACCGTGGCCGTGCTTTGGGCTTGCGATAGAGCGCGGCTTTGCTCTGCGCTTGCCAAGCTGAAGATGATCGGCACTGCGACGGCAACAAATCCAGCAGTGTTCAGCAATCGCTTTCTACGGCATCTAGATATTTCGCCAAATCTCCGCATCTCTGAAGGCCTCCAATAAAGTAGACGCACTCTCCCAAAAGCAGGTTGTACATCCAAACCAGTTATTGCAGGGATTTAAGTATGTAATTCCCTAATTTATTCCTTGTCATCCTCTTTCAATTCTGCGGCCACGCCGCGTTACGATGTCCTATTCGCGCGATATGAAAACTTCCAGAACGGCGCGCAACGGCCCAACCCAATTACAGGCACTGATGCTTTGGGACGCTACCTGCCACAGCTAAACTTCGACGTTGAACATGCAAATGATTGGATCAAGAAACTTAGCGAGAAGCGTAGCGTATCAATTCCCAACGTGTTGCTGACAGAGCAGCAGATCACGCCGTACATACCGTAGAGCGCGGGGTCGGGTGCCGCTAAATCCGAAAGAATTGTAGCAAAATGCGCTAGTGAGAAACGGCCCAGAAGAACAGAATCGCGCAATTTATGACTGTCAGTACTGTAAAGAACATCATCATCCGTCGCGTTGAACGTGCCGCCTCACGAATGTCAAAAAGTAGTCTTGTGTTCGCTCGAATATCAACAAGCAGCGCGTGGGTAATCTGCTCTGGGGGGAGTGACCCGTCTGGGGCAGGTTCAATCTTCCATTCTAAGTTTTTAGTATCCATGTAACTGTGTATCCTTATCTGTGACGCCGCACGGACCATCCCCACGCGCGTGGGGAATACCCCAACACGTTCGGGCTAATTGCTCCCATGAACGGACCATCCCCACGCGCGTGGGGAATACTGCACCGCTCGCTCCGCCGAGATCGCAGCCGTCGGACCATCCCCACGCGCGTGGGGAATACACCGTCACACCGGGGATCGTCACCGGGATCATCGGACCATCCCCACGCGCGTGGGGAATACGCGTTCCGCGCCAAGCGCAATCGCTATTGATTCGGACCATCCCCACGCGCGTGGGGAATACGCGATGCCGGTGAAGAACGAAAGATCTTCGTGCGGACCATCCCCACGCGCGTGGGGAATACGCGTTCGCTATCACAAGGGCATCCGTAGCCAGCGGACCATCCCCACGCGCGTGGGGAATACTCCTCGCCCTCGAAGGTAAGCGAGAATACGTCCGGACCATCCCCACGCGCGTGGGGAATACTAATCGCTTGGTTGCGAATGTGCGTGCCCCAGCGGACCATCCCCACGCGCGTGGGGAATACACTCAATTTCAAAGGACTTAGCTTGAATGTTCAGACGAGAAATCGGGCGTTTGGGTTGGTGCGGCTGGTGTCTCCTCCTCCCATTTCTCAGCGACCATCCACAGACCACTGACCTCAATACCCTTTCGGTCGGTGAGGCCGGTGGTTTCGATTTTGAAACCCTGGCAATTCGGGTAGCTGCTAATGATAAGCATACCGATGTCGGAAGCGTTGCGTTTAACGTACTCGACGGTTTTCTCATGGGTGCGGCGGTTGAGCGTGCCAACGAAGACATTGGGCCGTGGCTCGATGAACCAGCGCTTAAGCATTCCGCGAATAGCATCAGGAGTGTCGCGGGCGATGATAATCGTCATTCAAACAGGCCCTCCATGTCTTTAGGAATTCTCTGGAGCAGTCTTTCCCGCTCGACTCGTTCTTTGAGCAGCGTCCGAACCAATTCGCCCTTGTCGTCGGGGTCTTGGCGCATGGCCTGAAACGCCGCGGGGAAACTGATGATTTCTTTGTAGAGGTCAGCCACATCATAGATGAACGGCAGCGTGCCGCCGTCATGGACGAATCCCAGCGACGGCAGGTAACCGAGCGAGCAAACTACGGCGGCACACAGAGCGTAGAGGCTGGCGTTGGCAGCGGACAGCGCGCGATTGATGTTGTCGGCCAGATTCCAGTTAGATTTGTCGTAGGTGCGCCCTTTCCAAGTGACGCCGTACTGTTGGCCGAGTTCAGCGTACTTGGCGCGCACGCGCAAGCCCTCCATGCCGCGCAATTCGGTGACGGAATACGCCTGCACATCCACGTCAGGGAACCGGTGAACAAACATGCGGCGGGCGATCTCGGCGCGCTTCTTCCTATCAGCCCAAGCGGTAGCGTGTTTGCGAGGCATCAAGTTGTCGTGATTAGGTGCGATGCCGAACGCGTAGAACCGCATCCCGTCCTTGCCGATCCAGCAGACTGGCGTGTTGGATTCGGCACAGGCTTTCACGGCCGCGTGCGTAACCGTCGTGCCCGGCCCGAGCAACACTGCCGACAGCGTGGCGACGGGCAACCGGTACACCATCCGGTCCGCGCCGATCCACTTGATGCTGGAGTCATCCACTTCGAGCCGGCCATGTTCAAGGTAAATCGGCGTCCACCGATCCTTCGCCGGCGTCAGCGTCTCTAACGGCGGTTTTTCGAATATGGGCATCGGTCACGCATCCGGAGTCTTGCCAATTACGAGATTCACCCGACGCACAGCATAGTCGCGCCCCTCCGCGCTGGAGTTCGATCTACCGAAAGAGATCGGCTGGTCATTGTAAGAGTCCGTGCCCGCGTCGAAGGTCGCGACTTCATCCAAGCGGGTGAATTGCTCGATGGGAGCGTCGCCAATGAATGCGCGTTCAGCTTCCGGGCGCGTATTGAATATGCGGGGGAAAATCAGTTCCGCCGGGATGCAACTCTTACGTCCGAACCAGACGCCCCAGACCGGGTCTTTCAGCGCGGCGGCGGCGCGCTCCAGCACAAATCGGTCGCCCGTGAGGATCACGCCGAAGCGGGCTTCGAGCAAATACTGCCGTCGGCTAACCGTTGGGTTGTCGCTTGGCCCACCGGATGCCTTGCGTGTGATGAACTGGGGATGCGTCTTCTTATCGTAGCCGCCACCCGTAGTGTGGAAGTCCTCCAGACGCCGGACATCGTTTCGTGGGAGGACAATACTCGTCAACTTCAGCGCGGACAGCTTGGGCAACCATTCAGCCTCTTCGGGCATACCTTTCGCCAGCCCCATTGCAGCGCTGACCAAACCGATGACGCCGCTCTTGGTCGGGTGCAGTCCCGTGGTGCGGCGCTGATACCGGCTGGCAAAGCCCCAGGATTGCAACGGGCCGTCTAGCAGCAACGCGAGGTAGGCAGTGTCAGACATGGCGAAGAATCTCCGCGCAGAACTGGTCGAGCGGCCTGTCTGGTATAGCGATTTCCGCCGACGGCTTGATGCCCCAGGTGTTCTTCAACTGCTCGTGGTGCTCCTTGAGCGCTGCGATGGAGGCGTCCATCAGGCCGTTCTTAGAGAGAACCGGCTTCTCAAACGCATTGACCAGTTGCAGCGGCTGACCTGTGTCTTTCACGAGACCGAGCACGTAGCCCGGCAAGGTGTTGGCATTCATCGAGTTCTTGCGCGCACCCGGAACAGCCAGAACTGCAGCGCGCAGGAATGTGTCCACCACCGTTCGACGATCCTCCACAGAGAGGGCTCCGAGGTGAGAGTCATTACCCAACAGTCCGAGATTCAGCCCAACGTAGCGGTAGTACACTGCCGAAGTAAACTCCAGCGTTCCCATCATCGCGCTTCCCGCTCTGTCTTCTTCTTCAACCGTCGGGTCTTGCTGCTGAAGGTCATCCACCGCTGTGTAGAAGTCAATGTCGTTGTCGGCACGATGCGTTGAGAGCGCATGACTGAACATCGCCGCCCCTTCAACAGTGAGCGAGTGGTCCGTGGCCACCATGCGTCCAAAAAGTGCAATATCAGCGGCATCTTTCAGCTTCGCTCCCTGGATCTTGGCAGCGGCGGACTTGATCTTTTTGTCTGAGGCTTTTGCACCCTTGCTGTCCTCAAGAATCGCAGCCAGCTCCTTGCCAATTTCTTCCCGTTCGGAGGGCGAAAGAAACATCAGAGTCTTGACTTTGAGTATGCCCTTGTTCTTGAATGCGCTCTCGTCGAATGTCGCCAATTCGTCGCAGAACTTTTTGGAAACCTCTAGTGCTTCCTCAGCCGGAGCACCATGCCGCTTGGCGGCTTCGGCTATAGGCTGGACGATTAGCTTGCTGCGTTCCCCAGCATACAACTCCGGACACATTTCTTTGGCTTGCAGCCGGATCGCGCGCTTCAGGCACTGGCTCGAAACACGAGCACGGGTGAGGCCCCCGAACGCCGCTGTCTTGGGTGCGCCCACGTCATCGCGGTTCAAGCACGAGACCGGGAACGATTGCAGGATATGCAGTTCGATGAGTTTCATGTCTGCTCCTTTTGGATGTCTTGGATCTCCCTTATGAGACCGGTGCGATCACTAGTAGGCCAAATCCGAATGCCTTGGCCGAGCCGATACCGCGCGTGAAGCTTTCGTGAAACTTGGACACGTCCGTCACCGTTAGACCGCCCTGAAACTCGACCGCACTGTGTAGGCCGGGCTGGCCGTGCTTCTGAAAATACTCCCGGCCACGAGAGAATGTGCGAAGCGTGGCTTCATCCACAGTGAAGCCACCCTGGTCTCCTTTGCGCTTGATCCAATCCACAAGCTCCTCGCGCTTCCGCAACGGGACGCGCCTGCCGTTTTTCGTCAATGAGCCATCGGGCTGTTCTTTGGAGACTTTCTTAGTCGGGTTCGCGCAGAGCTGGAATGCATACCGACTGCGCGTGAAATATGTCTCCGAAATCGGTTTCGTCTTCCAGCTTTCGCCGTCCGTCGGACACCAATCGGGCCGCACCGGTTGCACGGGTGAGATGATCAGCAATCGGAAGCCCTCCCGGTGCTGGTCGAGCCGCGTCAGAAAATCGCGCGGTTCACCGTCGCGGCCCGGAAAGGCCTTCCAGACCGCCTTGTGCCAGTCGTAGGAGTCGCGCAAGCGTAGCCGGGCTGCGGTGGCGAAATCGATGGTGACTTGGGTGAGATGGGTCATGGCGCAGTCTCCATTGTGGGGAGAGCCGCCGATTCCTCACTTTCGGTAGCGCCCCAATATTCACGCGCCCAACGGGCTTTAACGTTGTCACCCCAATAACAAAGATCAGCGAAAAGCTCCTCGTAATTCACCTGTATCCCTTTGGGTTTGGCGGCGAGGATTACGGGACGCAACCGCTCGCAAATCTCGTCGCGGTCACACCCCAGCAAGCGGCGGAAGCGGGCATCGAAGCTGGCGTTCTCGGCGGCGAGGCGGCGGCACGTCGTGCCGATGTTGCCGGTATGTGTTTCGTCCGGATGGTACGCAAATAGCCCAGCAACGGCTTCGATGCGAGGATTGCCAATACCTCCCATGCGTGCCAGTAATGGCCAAGCGCGAGGGAGTTTGGTGGGATTCAGTGCACATCGCAAATCGGCCATCGCTCCTCGGTCGTTCTTGAGTTGGCGCAGATAGGCCAACAAGCGTGCGGCGATTTGCTTGGGGTCCGGTTGATTGGTACTCATGCTTGAGCCTCCTTTTCGGCTTCAACCTCGGCATGTTTGGCAGGTGCAGAAAGCAAAGTTTTCAGCCCACGCGCATACGCACATAACTGGCGCGATGTGTCGTGCGGACAGGCACGTTCATACGCTTCGAGGGCAGTGCGCCACACAAATTGTCCCCAGACTGTTTTGTGCCATTCGGCTTTCAGCCCGAAGCTTTCGGGAGCGGCAACAACTTCCAGCAAGCGCGACACCGCCTTCTCGATGTCCGTCCAGAACTGTGCGGTAGCGCTACTTTGGATTTGCTGGCGACGGTTTTTCAGTTCAGGCCGACCAATATCGTCGCCCAGCACTTTGTGGTAAATCGAGACCGCACGTTTCAGCCGAAACTCCGTAGTCTTCGCAAACCCTACGCCCATTTCGTAAACCCTTTGGCTCGTTTCCTTCAGCATCGCTGCGGGGATGTGGAACACGGACTCGGTGATATCCACCGGTTTCGCTTTGTTGGCCACGAGGGCGCCCACCCAGAAATCGAATGCTTGTTCGTCTTCCGAGATGTTTTGCAGCGCGACAGGGCCGCCAGGTTTCTGGCCGACGGCTTTGACGGTCAGGGAATGCAACTCGCGCCACGCGGCCTCTTCTAAGGAGGCCCGCAATACGACGCGCTCGTCGACCTGGCCCGAAATTTTCCGCGTGACAATCGTAGCCGTAGGCTCACGCCATCCATCAGCGTAGGAACCGTACTCCAGTCCGTTAGCCAGGATTAGAGATTGGCAATCATCTGCGAGCCAAATCGCGCGGGTCAGGGGAACGAGGCGACCCAAGTAGGTGCGGGTGGCGTTCTGCACGGCTTTGGCGTCGGCAAGTCGCTGAGGCATCAACTCCCACACCGGCCTGCCCCAGGAGTCCTTCCCAAAGAGTTGATCGGCCTGCCGTTTGGTTAGGAGATTCTTGTGCACCGAGGCGACGAGATTGTCGCCTCGAATTAGTGCGTGTAACATTCCCCCGGCCAGGCACGGCGCATGATCGCTAGATCCCTTGCCGGACGTTTCATGACCGTTCCACAATGCCACCCCGATCCGACCTCCCGGAGAAAAGCACTGAAAAGTCGTTAGCATCAGAGCGAGCTGGCCGCACGTGAATGTACGTTCCGACCCGCCCGCGTTGTCAAACAGCGTCGTGTTGTTGCCGGTCGCCAAAGCCAGATCGAGTTTGCTGGTCGAGTTGCCTTCGTCCTCATCATCGCCGCTTGACTTAGTCGTAGGCTGCTTCAGGTTGGCGACCTGCAAGAAGCGCTGGCCATCGCCGAACAACTCAAAGGCGTGTCGCCAACGATCGAAGTAATCGAGGGCTGTTGGAACTATGCGTGGCAAGCAGATTTTCCAATCATCATATTCCGCTGGCCCGTCAAGTGCTACCTGCGAGATGCAAATCAGTAATCGCATCAACGCGATCCGTTCATGCGGACGGACAGCAAGATCGTGAATCTCTCGGCTCCGCGCGAACGCTTCCAGCAGGCTGATGGTTCCCGTTTTACCGTTCTTCCAAACAATTGGAATCCAAGCGTCAGTCGTAAGATTCATCGGATTCCTCATGGGGCGAATGCATCACGCGTTCACGGTTGATGATGATACCTTGATCGGAGTGATAGGTAAGGCCCGTCAGTCGATCGTCACCGAACCAGCGGATGCCACCATCCTGTAGCACCAGACCGGCGGCAGTGGATTGCGCAACCTGATTGGCGACCCAACCCGGTGGCTTAACGAGACCGCTCGCAACTGCCCAGCGTGGGACACGGACAAGATTACGGTGCATCGCTTTGGCGGTATCGAAATTCCAGTCACGGTCATCGGCGGTCACGGTGTCGCCGTTGAGCAAGCGAAGACGAACGGAATGAGCGTCGAGCAGGGTGATCTCAGTCGCCAGAAGCAATTGGGCCGTCAGGTACGTGCTGAAACGGGTCTGTACGCCTTCCTCGTCTTGCAGTGCAGGATTGTTCCAAATGTTGGTGGCGTTGAGGGCCTGCCGGGCCATTTTGTCTTTTTGCGTCTCCAACTGTTCTCGCAGTTCCTGCCATGCAGGCGGCTCGGTGTTGATGGGATCATAATACGTGGCTTCGAGAATCGGGCGGATGTCAGCCGGCAGCTTGATCGTCGCCCTCCCGCGCCACTGCTGGAGAGAACGCAGCAGGACATATGGTGCATAGACGCGAGAACTCTTACCCAGAGCTTCGCGAAGTTCCTTCTCGCACGCGTCATGCAGTGCGGCATCATCTGAATGCGGCATCTGAATCCAGATTTCGGGTTGTGGACAGGGACGCGTGCGCCGGTCGTGCCGCCACAGACGACCGAGCCGTTGCAGCAGTATGTCGGTCGGAGCAAGGTCGGTAATCAGCAGGTCGGCATCAATATCCACGCTCTGCTCGGCGACCTGCGTTGAAACTAAGACGCAGCCGGTGGGCCGATTGGTGGAGTCTTTACCGAGTCGGTTCATCCAGTCGTTTTCGAGCTGTTCACGGCGGAAAAAAGGAAAGCGAGAATGCAGCAGCGCGATGCTTGGGCCGCCTTGGAAATTGGCACTCTGAAGTGCCCGGTAGGTTTCTTGTGCCTCATCCACTGTGTTGCGAATCCACAGTACACACTCACCACGGCAAGCAGGACCCATGACTTCTTCTACCGATATGGCTCCAGGAACATTGCGTACCTGAATCGTCTTCGTCGGCGGGGGTTCGCACGCGCGTTCGATGAGTGAACTGGTTACGCTGGAAACCAAGGGATACGCCCTGCTGACGGGTTGGTCTTCGGCTAACCCCAGCAATTCGCGGCGTTGCTTCTCCGTGAGCGTGGCCGACAGTATGATCACGGTGCATTGCAATTCGCGAAGTCGTTTCAACAATATGCCAATGAGCGTGCCGGTGTACAGATCGTATGTATGCACCTCGTCGAGGATCACAACCTTGCCCGCAAGACCAAACTGTCGGACGAAAAAATGTTTGGCCGCCACGATACCCAGCAACGCTTGGTCAATCGTGCCAACACCAAACCGCGCAAGCAGCGCACGCTTAGCTGAGGTAAACCAAGAGCGCCCCGCGCGGACGTGCTCCTGTGCCTCGGCATCCAGGCCGGCGGGATTCAGTTTAGCTTGCGGCTCGGTCTCGACCAGCCAAGAAGCGCTGTGGGCCAGCCGTACTGCTTCCGGGTCAACGGAAATCCGGTCAATGAATGGCTTCAGGCGCAGATGAATCCTGTTGCTGGTCACTTGTGTTGGTAACGCGAAATACAGCCCAGTTGCTTTACGCGAAGCGATGAGTTCATACGCCGCCCATAGCGCTGCCTCCGTCTTGCCATAGCCCATCGGCCCTTCAATGATGTAGACGCCAGGCTCATCCACAACTTGCACAGTAGCGTTCTGAAGGCTGTTTGCTTGCAGAAGTTCCGGGAACAACTCGCCGAATCCAGTCAGTTGCCTTGTGCGGACAGATCTCCAATTGATCGTCGACAGCGCCGTCTGGGCTCGCCTCCGCCGTTCCGGCATATCCCAGTTCGCATACTGCGAGAAATGTCTTTCGTCTGAACCTATCCAATCAGCAACGGTAATCAGACCAGCTACGAACCAAATTGTTGCATCGCTTGGCGGCTGATCTGGCAATTGTCCGAATTCACTGATGAGTTTCCGCGACAATCGTAGACGTTCTTCTTCCCACCACGGTTCGCACACCGACACCCGTTCTCCTTTTATCCTTGCGTGGTGTGCCCCAACGACCGCTGCCCAGCGCTGGAGTTGGGAACTGGGGAGCAACATCTGCACAGTGAATTGGCTTATCTTCGCGTGATCAGACTCCCGAACAGTCCAGCCTTCTTTCAGCGCCCGATCCCTCAACGCGTGCTGCACCAGCCACGCTTCGCTCTTCACTTGGAACCCCGGCGACACCTTACCCACGTCATGTAGTGCGGCGAGGGTGGCGGCACCGAGCGGGATGAGTCCGTTGAGTTTCGGCGAGAGCAAGGCTAGGAGCGCTTCGGCGACGCAGCCGACGTTCAGGCAGTGGTCGCGGACACTGATGCCGGGCTTTCTATCTTTGGTCGTCTTCGCCCAACAATCTTCGTGGCGAATAACATTGTCC
>OCZU010000107.1_pt1 | contig 62218 bp, 53 predicted proteins | sample 1539001 | NCBI WGS metagenome assembly OCZU01 (sample SAMEA3539306, study PRJEB22396) | soil metagenome | biome: tundra; feature: field; material: soil | place: USA | collected 2010-05 | depth 0.15 m | reverse complement strand
CAATTGACTCGGCTGGCAACGTTTTGTTGGCAAATGAAGCAGCTCAACACTTGCTTGCTCCTGAAGGGAAGCCCTTGCAAGGCCAGGAAATCGACTCCTATTTGCCAGCGTTGCAAACGGTCCTCAGAACGCAACAGCCGCGAGTATTTCGGACCACTCTGCAGTGCACAGGGAAGAGGAGCGACGGTGAAGTTTTTCTGGCCGGAGTTTGGTTTTCGACCTACGGCACTATATCGGGCCCGCGATTGGCGGCCATCATCGTCGATCTTTCGGAGGATCTGCGGAATCGCGAGGATCTCAGCCTAGACTATCTATTAAAAAACACGAGAATTCTGATGAGCGCTGTGGCCCATGAAATTCGGAACCTCTGCGGTGCAGTACTCGTCGTGCATAAGAATCTCTCCCGAGTGAAGGAGCTTGAGTCGAACGAGGACTTTAAAGCCTTGGCGAACTTGATCCAGAGCCTGGAAAGAGTGTCGGCATTGGAATTGGGTTCCAGCACGGCTCAGAATGGTGAAATGGTTGAGCTTACATCGGTACTGGATGAATTCCGGATACTGATCGAAACCGCCTATCACGAATCAAAGATCGAGATGCAGTGGGATGTTCAGGAATCATTGCCTTTGGTGTGGGCTGACCGCTACGGACTCATTCAAGTTTTCTTAAACCTGGCGAAGAACAGTCGCCGGGCCATGGCCTCCACCGGGGAGAAGCGACTTCGAATTGTGACGCGCGAGGAGGAGGGGACGGTCACAATTCGATTCGAAGATACGGGAACGGGCATCGCTTCGCCAGAAAACCTCTTCCGGCCGTTTCAGCGTGGCGCCGAGTCCAGCGGTCTCGGGCTCTACGTTTCCAGGGCGATAATGCGGAGCTTTGGTGGGGAACTCTCTTACGAGCCGAGATCGGAAGGCTGCTGCTTCGCTGCGGTCTTGCCCTTGGGTGTCGCACCGGAGGAGGTGGCAAATGCCTGACACTGCGGCCAGCGCCGTTCGCCTCTTGTTGTTAGACGATCACACCTTGTTTCGCGAGAGTGCGAGTCGTCTCCTCGCTGCAGAGCCGGGATTTGAAGTTGCTGCTCACTGCGGCACAATTGGAGAGGGTCTGCAGATTCTGCGGCGCAAGGCGATCGATGTCGTGCTCCTTGATTTCGATCTTGGCGAGAGCGATGGGCGGCAGTTTCTCCGCTTGGCAAAGGAACAGGGATTCCAGGGAAAGGTTCTCGTTGTGACGGCAGGTGTGGACGCAGGCGTGGCTGCGGAGCTGATCCGCTCTGGGATTTCTGGAGTTTTTCGAAAACACGACTCTGCCGCACTGCTGGCACAAGCAATTCGTGACGTGATGGCTAACAAGGTGTGGTTAAACCAGGAGCAACTGCAGGCTGCCCTCAGGACTCAGGTTGGAACCCCACCGGACAATCGAACACGGCCATTTACCGAGCGGGAACAGCAGGTGCTCTCTTGCGTGTTCGAGGGCCTTGCGAATAAAGAGATTGCGGCACGAATAGGAGTGTCAGAGAGCTCGGTCAAAGCCACACTTCAGCAATTGTTCTCGAAGACCGGCGTCCGGACGCGCAGTCAATTGGTACGCATCGTCTTAGAGCAGCATCGAGATCAGCTCTAGCGCGGCAAGACGCGAGAGGGTCGGACATGGCACACAGGCAACCGCGACGACGCGTTTTACCACTGGTCCTGCTCGCAACCGGTATCCTCGCGGCGACCACATACGGACTTGGTTCACCACCTCCGCCCAGTTCGTCAGGTGAAGATCAGCAGACCGGAAAGATCCTCACTGTACGAAAAGTTTTGGAGAATCGTTATTTTGTCAGCCGTTATCCCCAAATCCACTATTACCTGCTTTATTTTGCAGTGCGCACTTCCGACCAGACGTATTGCGCTGAGTACGAAACTCCTGTTCTTGACGAGATTGATGACCTGTTTTCTGCGAAGGACTAAAGATACAGAGTTTGTACTCAATGTCAAGAATCTTACGCTCAGAACCCCACACGGCCGCAAAATCAAGGCGCACCTAGTGAAACAGAATCTGTGCTAACCACAAGACGGCACGTTCTTGCATCGCTGGGCAGTTCTGCGCGGAAAGTCTAGCTGGCACACTCACGCCATCCAAATCTGACCTCCAATTGGACGTCCGCCTGGATTGCGCACCCGAAGCGACAGAATTGGGAAAGGTCCTGCCAATTCCGGGATGGTCAGCAAGGTGCAGTTTCCTTTCGCGACAGTTCTCTTTCTCGCAGCCAAGTGAAGATCACGGGAGTCACAATTAGCACATGCAGCAGAGAGCTGACCATGCCTCCGAGCACGGGGGTAGCGAGCGGCTTCATCACTTCGGCCCCGGTGCGTGTAGACCACATGATGGGTAACAGGCCCGCGACAACCGTGGATACGGTCATGATTTTTGGACGCAACCGCAATAGGGCACCTTCCATGACTGCTTCACGCAAACCTTGTACGGTAAGAGCGCCCATCGCGGATCGCTTTCGTTCCACAGCTTCTTCCAGGTAGATGACCATCACTATGCCGGTCTGCACGGCGGTACCGAACAGGGCGATAAATCCCACCCAAACGGCAACCGAGAAGTTGTACCCCAGCAGCTTCAGGAGAAATACTCCGCCGCTCAACGCAAAGGGTACGGCGAGGATCACGTGCGAGGCTTCTTTGAAGGAGTTGTAGGTCTTGTAGAGCAACAGGAAGATGATCAGGAACACAACTGGGATGACGAGTTCGAGCCGCTTTTTTGCACTGATCTGATTTTCGTACTGTCCGCTCCACTCGATGTAATAGCCTGGCGGCATTTTCACTGCGCGGGCGACGGCGTGCTGCGCCTCGTCCACGAATCGGCCAACGTCGCGCCCGCGCAGGTTCATCAGCACGCTGCCTCGCAGCAGCCCGTTTTCACTACTGATCATGGAGGGCCCCATCACCACGCCCAGATCGGCAACCTGTCCAAGGGGAATCTGCGCGCCGTTGCTGGCCGTGACTAGCACGTTACTGCGCAGCTCTTCGGGGTCTTGGCGGAAATCAGCGGCGTAACGCACCCGCACGGGCAGACGTTGACGGCCGTCAATGGCGGTCGTGAGGTTCTTGCCCCCAATGGCAGTCTCGATTGCGTCCTGCACGTCTCCAACGTTGATGCCGTAGCGGGCGGCGGCTTCGCGGTTCACTTTTATTTCGAGGTACGGCGCGCCAGTGATGCGCTCGGAATAGAGATCGGCGACACCAGGAACCGGGCGCAGAGAGCGTTCAATCTCAGTTTCCTTCTGTTCGATGGTCGCGAGATCGTTACCGAAGACCTTCACTCCCACCTGGGTGCGGATGCCGGTCGAAAGCATGTCGATGCGGTTGCGGATCGGCTGGGTCCAGATGTTGGTCACGCCCGGCATTCGGAGCTTCTCATCCAGCCTTTGCAGGATCGTTTCCTTGGTTGTCCCAGCGGGCCATTCGTTCTTGGGCTTGAAGTTGATGACCGTTTCAGTCATGTTCACTGGGGCGGGGTCGATGGCGCTTTCTGCACGGCCGATCTTGCCCACAACGCTCGCCACGAGTGGGTCCTGAGCAATGATTTTGTCCTGCCAGCGAAGAATCTCGGTGGCCTTGGTGAGCGAAATACTGGGATCGGTAATGGGCATGAACAGCGCAGTCTCTTCATCGAGCGGCGGCATGAACTCGGAGCCGATCGTGGTTGCCAGCCACAGCGCCGAGGCAAAGATTACAACTGCCGCACTCAGCGTCATGATCCTGTGCTTCAAGGCCCAGCGCAGTACCGGTTTGTAAATCATTCGTAGACCGTGCATCACGGGATTTGCGTCTTCACGGTGCAGTTTTCCACGGATCAGAAAGGTGCAAAGCACCGGCACCAGGGTGACCGCGATGAATGTTGAGCACACCATGGCGAAAGTCTTCGTGAAGGCCAGTGGGTGAAACATCTTGCCTTCCATGCCGGTGAGTGCAAACACTGGGATGAAAGCCAGAATGATGATGGTCATCGCAAAGAAGATCGGACGGCCGACCAGTTTGGCCGCTTCCAGCGTGATCTGGCTAATCGCCGATTTGTACTCGCCATGTTCTTCGTAGTACTGCTCTGCGTGCCGTAGCACGTTCTCCGTCATCACAATCCCGGCATCGACCAGCACCCCAATCGCTATCGCGATTCCGCCGAGGGACATGATGTTGGAGGAGATGTCGGCATAGTGCATAAATAGGAATGATCCCGCGACCGCCAGCGGCAATGGCAGTGTGACGATGAGGATGCTGCGGAAGTGCCACAGGAAGATCACATGCGCGAGCGTGACCAGAAGAATCTCTTCGAGGAGCGCCGACTTCAATGTATTCACCGCGTGAAGGATCAAAGTGCTGCGGTCGTAGAAAGGAACGATGTGAACACCCTTGGGCAAGCCGGGCGCCAACGCTGCGAGTTTCGCTTTGACTCCGCTAATTACCTCCTGGGCGTTCGCTCCGTTGCGGATGACCACGACGCCACCCACAACATCCTTGCCATCCTTGTCGAGAACGCCGCGACGGAATTCCGGCCCTAAATGAACATTTGCAACATTGCGGATATAGACAGGCGTACCTGCCGTGGCCGTGAGGACGATATTCTCAAGATCCTCCGTCGACCGAATCAAGCCGATCCCCCGGACTGCCATCTCTTGGTCGCTTGCTTCAATGACCTTCGCGCCGACGTTGGTGTTACTGCGCTGGACACCTTCGATCACTGAGCGCAATGGGATGTTGTAAGCGCGCAATTTGATGGGATCAACGTCGATCTGATATTGGCGCACCCAACCGCCGATGCTCGCCACTTCGGCCACGCCGGACACCGAATTCAACTGGTATTTGATGAACCAGTCCTGCAGGGAGTGCAATGTCCCGCCGTCGTAAGGTCCCTCGACCGTGTACCAGAAGACCTGACCGACGCCGGTTGCATCCGGACCCAAAACAGGTACGACTCCCTCGGGCAGGAAACCCGATGCCAAGTTCAGCCGTTCCAAGACCCGCGTGCGGGCAAAATAGGGATCAATGTTGTCTTGGAAGATGATGTTGATCATCGAGAAGCCCAACGCCGAGGAGGAACGCACGTCCCTTACTCCCGCCAAACCTTGCAAGTTAACGGTGAGGGGATACGTGATCTGGTCTTCGACTTCCTGCGGGCTACGTCCCGCCCAATCGGTGTATACAATCACCTGGTTCTCACTGAGATCAGGAATGGCATCGATGGGCGTTCTCAGCAGTGCCCAGTAACCCCAGACAGCCAGCAGCCCGTAAACCAGCAGGATGAGGAAGCGGTTCTTCAGCGAAAATTCAATGAGCCGGTTAATCATGGTTTCTCCCCTTCACTGCGCATTCAGCCGGGCGTGATATCTACCCAGGAGTTGCCCGTTGCGGCTGGCATTCACTTCGACATTCCAGGAACCTGATGTCGGGACCTTGATCGTGCCCACGTAATCAGAACCCTTCCATGTGAGGTCGCTCGCGGCACGCTTCTCGCCCATGCCCATCGCTGGCATCGCCGGCATGATGAGCGTGACCTTTACCTGCACATCAGTCATCGGCTTCCCTGAAGCGTCGAGCACGGTTACGTGCAGCGTCGCATCGGAGTTGCCGCGAGGTGTTTCCGGATCAGAACGGAAGGTGAACTTAATCTGAGGAATGGCGGGCGCTTGTGCCTGACCTTGGTCGGCCTGACCATGATCGAATTCCTTCGATCCGCCAAACATCCCGGTCATACCACCCGTGATTCGAGTCTGGGAATCGATCAGGAAACTGCCTTGGCTGACGATACGTTCACCTTCTTTAAGACCCGCGAGCACTGGGTAATAATCCGTGCCTGCAGGACCGAGCTGCACTTGCCGTCCTTCGAATTCTCCATTGCCCTTGGCCACATAGACGAACTTGCGCATGCCCGTATCGAGGACGGCGGAGCGCGGTACAGCTAGAACGTCGTGTCCAGCGGGTGCGGCAAATTTAACTTGCACGAACATGCCGGGGCGCAATCGCATGCTGGGGTTCGGAACCTGGATGCGAGCTGAGGCAGTTCGGGTCTGAGGGTTAATGGAGGTATCGAGAAATTCGACTCGCCCGTGTAGCGTGGTGCCAGGCAGTGAGTCGGAAGTGATCTCAACGGACTGACCCGTGTGCACGGAAGGCAAATCAGGCTGGTACACATCTGCCCTCACCCAAATCGTGCTCAGGTCGGTGATGGTGAAGAGGACTTCTCCGGCGTTTACGTATTGCCCTTGCGTAACTTTGCGCTCCGTCACAATGCCGCTGACGGTCGAGTAAATGGGAAGTTCGATCTGAGGCTTCGCCGATGATGCGATCTCATCAAGCTGCTGTGTCGTGAGTCCCCAAAGTTCCAGCCGGCGGCGGCTGGCGTTTACGAGGTCTTCGGCGCCCGACACTGCTAAGGGCTCGGCACCCGTGCCGAGCCGCTTTCGGTTTTCGAGAGCCAGCCTGTATTCCTCGGCAGTCGAAAAGACTTCTGGGCTGTAAAGGGACGCGATAGTCTGACCACGGCGCACTTGCTGGCCCGTGAAATCCAGGTAGAGCTTGTCGATGCGGCCACCGATGCGCGCACTGATCGAAGCCAGTTGCGTTTCCGGCTCGTCCACCTTGGCGACGGCCATCAGAGAGCGTTGAAGGTTACGTCGCCTGACTTCGACCGTCTCGACACCAATGTCTGCCTGCTCTTTCTGGTTTAGCTGAATGCTGGAGACAGAGGCGTCGGCCTGCGCCTGTTCATGTTCTGGGTGTTGAGAGGCGGATTGCTCCGGTGCTGTCTCGTAGCTGAGAATCGGCGCTTCCGGAGATTGGGCAGCGCTAGGGTCGGGACGCCAAAGGCGCATTACTTCGTAGGCGGCCAAGGCTAACATCAGGCCGAGAGTGAGTCCCGTAACAAGTAACTTCTTTTCATGCTGCCTCATTAGTGCACCTCCGGAGTGATTTGAGGCAGAGCAGACTGAGAGCCGGTTGTGTTCGATTCTTGTGCGTCCCGCGTCAAGGGGGCTCCTACGGCGCGTTCGAGATCCGCGATCCGCGATTCCAGTTCGGACGCGGCGCGGTAGTAATCGAGTTCAACTTCAAGAGTCGTGTTCTGACTGTCGAGCAGGTTCAGAAAATCTGTCCGATCAGTTTGATAAGCCGCAACTGTTGATTTCAGGCTCGCCTGTGCCTGTGGACGAAGCGTCTGGCCATAAAGATCGACGAGGCGCTTAGCCGCTTGCGCGCGAATCAGAGCTTCCTGGATTTCCTCGAACACGAGCGCACGCTGGTTGTCGAACTCGGCTCTCTCAGCCGAGACATCCGCTTGCGCCTCGGCGATCTCGGCGTCGTGGCGCCCGCGGTTCAGCCAGGGCAGCGTGACGGCTAGCTCTGCCATGTAGGTGTTGCGATAGCGGGCGCCGTCCGGCATGAGCATGTAACCTCCGCTGAGGTTGTAGTCCGGTGTGTATGACTTTTGAGCAAGCTTGGTGCGAGTCTCGCCCTGCCGCACGTCGGAAGATGCCATCGCCAGTTCGGGCCGATTCTCTAAGGCGCTTTTTTCCAGGTCCAAGAGCGCGGGGAGCTTCTGCGGTGGCGAAAACTGGCCCTGGACTTCGAGTGGAGATCCGGGGTCCCGTCCTAGTAGCGTATTCAGGCGGGCTCGCGCGAGACCGCCGTCCTGTTCGAGCATCACGAGGTGTTCGACTAATTTGGTGAGTGCGATTTGTGCTTTCAGGACGTCCTGCTGTGGAACGCGTCCGACAATATACTTGATCCGTGCCGACTCCGAGGATTGGCGAGCCAGCGCCGCCTGCTCGTCATGCAGCAGGAGTTCGTCCTGATTGCGGAGGAGGTCGTAGAACGTCTTCCGGACTTGAGCCGTGACGTCGCGTTTTTTGGCCTCCAGTTCCGCTTTGACCTGCTCCACTCCCTCCGAAGCAAGTTGTGTGCGCAGTGCCCGCTTGCCCGGACCGGGGAGCGACTGATTGAACATGAACATGTGCTGCGTCTGGTTCAGGTCCCACGGCTTGGCGAGCGGTGTGCCCCAACCCCGATACATGAACTCGGGGTCGCTCAACGAACCGGCACTGTGTACTCGTGTCTCCGCGATTGCGACGCGACGCATAGCCACCCGGATTTCGGGATTGTTGGCCAACGCGGCTGCTTCAAGTTCGGCAAGGCTCATCGGCGGCGCGGTCGGCCGAGAGTGCTGATGCTCCTGCGCCAGAAGGCCAGTGACGCCAGATAAGGGATCGGCGTCGGCAACTGGCTCGCTGGCAAAACCGCGCGCACCGATGCATGCGATCAGCAGACAAATACCTACACGTAGAGCTTTCATTGCTCCTCCGTAATAATTCACAAGTAGAGGGATAGGAGGCGTGTCCGCATCAGGCGCACCAAGGGCGCAGCAAGGCAAAGCACGGCCTCATCTGGGGCAATGAAAGTTGTCTAGATTCTCAGGACGGAGTTATAGCCGGGAGATGGTTCGGGAGGTGGCGCGTGCAGGAACGAAAGATGGAAACCGACTGTCGCTGCAGTCAACGCCCCTAATGAGGCGACGGGCGATATCACGGCAATTGTGAGGGGGCGAATCGGCCCGGCCGTTAGCGTCTGGGGAAGAACCGTGTTTGTTGGTCCCTGCGCCTTGCAGCAGGAATGACTGGCCGGCATCATCGAGCTTCCACACTGCTCCGCCATGTGGTGGCAGCACTCCCGTTCCGCGGGAGTCATAGTCGCACCCGGAAGAACACACGCCATCGCCGGCGTGATCGCCCACAACAAGGCGATCGTCAGCAGCGCGAATGCTCGGGTTCGAGTCACTGTCATCAGTTTACCGTGGCAACGCCATTAACACCAAAGTCTTGCTGCCTGCCAATAGAGATTTTGGACCACGTTGCATTCATTTGCTGTGATCCTCGTCACACATTCTTGTCTACCTTATCGCGCACACTTCCGCTGCAAGCACGTGCGGGGCTTGGTTCGGGAGTTCCGGCTCTACCCGAGGATGACGTTTTCAGCAGCACTCGCAGGGCCTTCCCTTAAGAGCTTGCCAGCCCTCCCACGCAACCAGCGGTATCAGGCACAGTGCAGCAATTGGATCGGCCCAAGTGACTCCCCAGAAGGCATTCGCAACCAGACCTGCGAGGGCGATGATGGACAAGTAGCCGCAGAGCGCGGACTCCGCTGCATCAGCTCTCAGCGCCGCACTGGCGGTCAACGCGGACAGTTGGCGCTTCTGCCGTGCGAGCACGGGCATCGCAATCGCTGCCACAAATAATACGACGATGCCGAGATAGCTTGGCCTCACTTCACGATGTCCGAGCAGCTCCAACGCGGCGACGAGCGCTACGTACGCTGCCAACGCGAACAGAAGGCTTCCCGTGATTCTGGCTGCTAACTTTTCTGTCCGCTCGTCACCACGTTTTGACCGAAACCGCCAATAAACGACTGCGGCGGAGATGAGTTCTATGGCGCTGTCACCGCCGAAAGCCAACAGCGCAGGGCTGTGAGCCATCCACGCTGCCGCGAGAGATACAACAGCCTCGACGCTCATCCAGGCAATCGTGAGTACTTGAATCCGTCGGATGCGGTAGAGCGTGGCGGCTGTGGGGACTGGTAGTACGGATTCCATTGAGGAGCATTATGACACCGATGCATCTTGACTCTGGAATGCATTCCAGGCTTCATAATTCCTATGGTGCAAAGTAGATGTTCCAAAACCCTTTATTCTGGAGCTCTAGCCAGGGCGGCGGCGGTGAGTCCAGATACGATTCGACACTACGAAAGGATCGGCGTTCTTCCGCGAGCCTCGCGAACACAGTCTGGTTACCGAGTCTATCCGGCGAACGCGTTGGAGAGAGTTCTTGTGGTGCAAAGGGCACTCCGGATCGGATTCACCCTGGCTGAGTTGGCTGAAGTCCTGAAAGCCCGTGATGCTGGGGGTGCTCCGTGCCGTTGCGTGTACCAACTTGCCCAAGACAAGCTTAAGGGCATCGAAGCAGACATTGAGGCACTGAAGCACACCAAACGCTACGTGAAGAAGGTGTTGTCCGACTGGAAACAGCGCATTCAGCGTGCGGGTTTGGGAGAGAAATCGCACTTACTCTATTCGCTCACTGAAGGTCAAAGCCAGCATGTTCGTTGCAACTGCAACGTGAGCTTCGATGCCCAGGGCGATCATGACTGGAACTGTGATCAAAGATGTGCTACCAGTCACGACACTGATCACGCTCGTGAAGAAGAACACAGTGATTAAGGCAGTGAGTTTGGCCCCGGACACGCGACCATGATAGCAAGGCCGAGCAGGTACAATGTGGGGCAAGCTGAGGGGGTAAAGCCGCCCGTCGTAGCGCAGCATAGTCCCGAACCTGCCATTACACGCGGACGAAGTCTTGATGCCTCACTCGCACTCCTAAAGACGCACGCCCTTTTCCAAAAAGTTCGAAAATAACTGTACGTCCGATTTACGACACACCGCAATCATCTTCTGCACCCACACACAACGTCGCTGCAATCAGCATGGCATGGGTGAGGGCATCCTGGGTAGGACCGCTGCGAGTGGACGAGCATTCCTAATTTCTTCGGTGGTGGGCGGCGTCAACTCAATGATGTAGTCCTTCCCCATGTCCTCATTTGAACGGACCAAGTTCAGGAACTCGTTTTTCTCCTGCGGAGACGAAAAGGAAAATAGAAGCTCGTAAGCGCTGGCGTCAGGATCTCCGAGGAGCGCCAGCGAGCGTGTGTTCGTGAGATTTGCGTAGCCGACCAGGTACCCGATGATTTCGGCGGCAAAGAGCAGAGCCGAGCCTCTGGATCATCAGTGGGTAAGAATTCGACGATGCAGAGCCAGTCCTTCTCATCTTGCCAGTACGGCTCCAAAGCATCCTTGCGTTTCGTTCTCAAGATCGCCAGATCTCCCAGTCTTTTCACACTCCCTACGCCAAAACTCGCGGTACAAGGACGGTACAACCAAAGCTTGCACCTTGGCGTTTCTAGCCGTTCCTTACAGGGCATTGCAGAGCGACCGCTGCCTTGTAATTACTACGTGATCGAATAGGACGACGCCCTTTCACGGCGGTAACACGGGTTCAAATCCCGTCGGGGACGCCAAAGTTATCAACAAACATGCAAATCCCCTCCAAAATTTTGTACGTCCGTTAACGTCCGATAAGCCTCGGTGCTTGTTTTTTCTTCGTTTTTGTCGAGCAACAAGCTCACCACTCGGATCTGCGCATCTCGCTTGGTTTGCGTGATCGCTTGCGCGTAGTTGTTCAGAGTGACCGAGATGTTTGCGTGTCGCATTAGCGTCTTGCACAACCTTCACGTCTTCGCCGTTCCCCTTGAGGAGCGTCGCATACGTATGCCGGAACGTATGCCAACCGAAATGGCCCACGATTCCGCTTTCTTTCGCCGCTGGCTCCAGGTGCGCCTTGTACAGCGAACCGGGCCAGTACGGCAGTTTCCCTCCGCCGTGCGGACTGGCGAATACCCAGTCCTCATCGGTTGGGTATGGACTATGCAGCCGCCAACTCCACAAGACATTGGCCAATCGCAGATCGAGCGAAACAGGTTTCCGAGAGGCCTCCGTTTTGCAGTCACCCACGTGTTGCATGACGATTGAGCGGATGACATGGATCTCCATCTTCTGAAAATCGACGTCCTTCCACTTGAGGCCTAACAACTCCCCAACTCGAAGGCCCGTGAACACCGCGAGGAATACCATCGTGCGCGGAGGTTCCTTCAGGATGCGAAGCAGTGCTGTAATCTGTTCGATGGATAGAACGATGGGAATCCGAGTCCGCTTGGCACTTTGGCGCACCATGCGAATTGGATTCACATCAAGCCATTCCCATCGAACTGCGTGATTGAATACCGCGCTCCTGATGTTTCGAGCTTTGGCCTTGCTTCCATCCGCATACTTGAGCGACCGAAGCCACTGCTCGAAGGGCCGGCTGAAATTTTGGGCACCTTTGACCGGACCGCTGGCACCGCGATCACGACTATATAAGAATCACCAAGCCCTATACCGTTCCATCTGCCCGACGTCAACCCGGCTTTGATCTAATGACGACTGAATAGCCACTTGCAGCCTACGTTGGTCGTCGCAGTGAAGTGCGACGAACTTGAACGGCTGAAGACTCCAGGAGACCGGACTTAACATTTCCGCAGCACTCATGACCGATCCCCCAGGGGTCAGAAACATTAACTTCACCAGGCAGCCGTCATCCAGAGGCTTAGACAAGCACAGCAACCCGCCGGTAACTGAGATGACCTGCAATTTGCCTTGCACGCGACGGCCATCTTGACATCGAAGCACAGCAGGAGTGGTTTCTGTGAAGCGTGTTCGCGGAGCACGCCGTGGGGCCTGCGATGGGGGGAAGTATGTCATGTGACTAGAGTTGAGTATGAGACCAATTCATGAAGACTAGGAGATTACGGAAGGGCCGGTCTGGCTCACGCAACGGACGGGTGCTAAGGCAGTTCACATTCCAGTCACAACCCCCGGAACCCTAGTTACTTCCGGGGTTGCGGCAAGGGAAATAAATGCAAGACTGACACCGCTGCACGTTCTACTATCTAGGCTTACAGAAATCACGTGCATACGGGGGAGTGCCAATCGTGGAGCTCGTACTCGTACTGTTCGCGTTGTTAGCCGTCGCCACACCGCCATTGACCGTCTTCCTCCTATGGCGGCAGCACAAACTCCGCCAAGAACTGCAAAAGCTCACTCACCTGAGCATTGAGCAGAATGATGCGCTGCATCGCGAACTGCTGGAACTCCGGCGCCAAGTGGCGGCATCTCCGACGGCTGCAGATGCTGTCGCGCCATCTCACGAGGCATCGCAGCCTACAATAGTCGTAACATCAACGAAGACGGAAAAACCTGTTTCCGCCGCACCTCCTGTAGAATCAGCGGCAAAACCAGCACCCACTGAAACGCCCGCTGTCAAGCCGCAGCCGGTCGTAGACAGATCTCAACCCACATTCTGCGCCTGGTGCGGCACGGTCCATGCTGGGGGCGTAGATAAATGTCCGACCGCGAAACCGATCGAGCGACCATCCGAGGTCCGGAGGCCCGAGTCGACGGGTTTACCTGAAAAACAGAAGAAGGAAGAAGAAGTACTGGCGGTTCGCGAATCGATTCCTACACAACCCGCCGCCCTCGCCGCAAACAAGGCCGCCGACAAGTTTGTCGGGGAACCTAAGCCTGACCGCGCAGATGTCCCCACGATCTTGCCACATGCCGCGGCGTCAGTGCCTCCAACAAGTCCACCGCAAACTGCTGCACCGGCAGAGCCAGGCACGCCACCTCAATTCGTGATATCGCCAGTGCCTCCGCGTGCGGAGATGCCGCGCACCCCGCCAGCGCCTCCTGCTGTGCCGCCCCCACCGGCCGCTCGCGTCGTCGCACCACCTCAGTTTGCTGCGCTCCGCTCCTCGGCTTCAAGGCCCACTGCCCAGCAGCGCATGAAGTCGGTGTTCGCTTTGGAAGAAACCTTGGGTACGAACTGGCTCAACAAGCTGGGCATCATCATCCTCGTGTTGGGAGTTGCACTCTTTGGTATTTACGAACTCGGCCAGCTTGGTCCACGGGGCAAGGTGGGCCTTTCTTACGTAGTCTCCTTGGCACTTTTGGCAGGTGGGATTTTGCTCGAGAAACGCGAGCGCTACCGCGTTCTTGGCCACACCCTGATCGGCGGCGGATGGGCGCTGCTGTTCTTCATCACATACGCACTGAATCACGTGCAGGCCATGCGTGTGATGGACTCAGAAACCACCGATCTCATCCTCATGCTGGCTGTGGCACTCGCGATGGTGGTACACACGTTGCGCTATCGCTCGCAGCTTGTCACTGGCCTGGCATTTCTATTGGCGTATAGCACCGTGGCCCTCAGCCAGGATGACGTGTACAGTCTTTCCTCCGGCGTGATCCTCGCGATCGGGCTGGTCAGCATCGTCATCAAGATGGGATGGTTCGAACTGGAAGTCTTCGGCATTCTGTCGAGCTATCTCAATCATCTGTACTGGTTGTATCGCTTGCTGGGCGCCGAGGGCGCACATGGACATGCTTTTCCCGAGTATCACGCCAGTACGGCGCTCCTCTTGTTCTACTGGCTGATCTTCCGGATTTCGTACGTCGTCCGCAAAGTCAAGTCTCCGGTTGACGAGCATGTCTCGACCGCGGCTGCGCTGCTCAATACGCTGCTCCTGCTCGGGGTGATGAAATTCCAGTCCGTGCGACCTGAGTTGGCTTTCCTCGCTCTGCTGATCATCGGCGCGGTGGAGTTCGGCTTTGGACAAATTCCCATCATCAAGCGACGGCGTGAGGCTTTTATTGTCCTGAGCGTTCTCGGCGCGGCGCTCATGATCGCCGCGGTCCCGTTCCGCTATTCCGGAAACAACGTTGCCATCCTGTGGCTGATTGGTGCTGAAGCATTTCTGGTTGCAGGCGTGGCCGTGAGCGAAGTGGTTTTCAGGCGCTTGGGCTTGCTTACCGGGTTGCTGGTTGGACTGCACTTGGCCGGCATTGACTTCATGCAACTCATGTCGGTACGGCGCACCAGCGAAGATCTTGTCCTAACCGCCGGAGTGATGTTCGGGCTGTGTGCCGTCGTTTTCTATTTGAATGCGCTTCTTGTAAGACAGCGCTGGGAACGAGCCTTTGGCGATTCGCTCGATGCACGGCTGCTTTGCGCCCATTCCTACGTGGGAGGGTTCGCAGCCGCGGCCGCTGCGTGGGCTCTATGCTCTCACGATTGGACAGCCCTCGCCTTCGCCGGCATTATGCTTTCGTTGGCTGCGCTGGCATGGAAGCTAAAGTCCTGGCACCTGCAAGTGCAATACGGTCTCCTCGGCTTGTTGACATTGTATCGAGTCGGCCTGGTGAATTTGCACCTCGAGTCTCCGCAATTTGTTCACGTTCAGATGCGCCTGTTCACTCTGCCGGTGATTGCGGCGGTCTTTTACGCCACGGCGAAGTGGGCGGCATTACGCGACGAGCCTAATCAGCGCACGTTCCGCGGGCTGTTTGCTCTCGCTGGTACCGCTCTCGTCACATTCCTCATCTATTACGAGGTGCCGGAACTCTGGCAGCCGCTGGCAGCGATCGGCTTTGCTGTGCTGCTGCTGGAAGTTGGTCGCTGGATTCAGTATCACGTGCTTGCCTGGCACGCTCATTTGCTGACTGGTTTAGCAGTGCTGGCTGCTGTCACCGCCGATCAGGCCGGCGTCCAACACTGGCACAACATCCCATTGCACGCGTTCGGAGCATTACCCGTGGTTGTCGGGGCCTATTGGATTGCGAGACGAATCAACGTGCCCAACCCGAGCCACATCGATTTCGGGCGCATCGCATATAGCTGGGTAGGCACCGGGGTGATGGTATGGGTACTCAACGAGGCGGTGCCCGCTTCATGGATTGCTGTCGCCTGGATTATGTTTGCGGTCGCCCTTGCGCTGGCGGCACGCTGGATCGGTTACAAGCATATCGCGTGGCAGGCGAACGCCGTGGCAGTAGCGGCCCTGGTGCGCACCTACACGTACAACTTCACGCTGGAGCAGATGCTTTGGCGGGGCATTTCAATACGGCTCTTTACGGTTGCGATTGTCGCTGCTGGCCTCTACTTCCTTTCGCGCAAAGCGACTGTACCCGGTTCCGAACGCGGCCGTGCCATCAGCTACCTGCATACGTTTGCCGCCACGGCTTTGCTGGCTCTCCTGGCCTGGTACGAGGCTCCGGGCGGGTGGCTTGCGGCTGTATGGGCGCTATTTGCTCTTGTACTGGCGTTGGTGGATCGCCGCTTTGCATTGGAGGATCTCGGGTGGCAGGCCCACGCGCTCGCGGCACTCACGATGTTCCGCAGCGTCACGGTGAACTTGTATGTGGCGGAAACGTGGCATGGCATCAGCGTGCGGCTACTCTCGCTGGCGATTGTCGCGGTTGTCCTATATGCTCTTTCGCGGATCATTCGCCTGCCCGAGGAGTGGCGAACTCATGAGTTCCACCATATCTACTCGTGGGCGGCCTCCGCACTGGTCTCACTCCTGCTGTGGTACGAATTGCAACCCCTGAGTGTTGCCGTGGGTTGGGCGGTCTTCGGATTGGTTCTGTTCGAATATGGTCTTCTTCGTAACACCCGGCAGTTTCGATTTCAAGCATACGTGGCGCTGGCCGCTGCATTCGGCCGCATCTTCTTTGCGAATCTCACGGCCGGCAATCCAGGTGAGTTCTGGGGTCCCCGGATGTACACCGTGCTGCCTCTCGCCCTCATTTTCTTTTTCGTCTATTCGCAGTTAGGTGCAGACGAAGCAGATGTCCGGGATGACCGCCGCTTGCGTTTCGACGTGCTGCTTGCTGACCTGGGCACGGGCAGCGCCGTTGCTCTGTTGTATTTCCAGTTTGCGAACGATTGGCTGGTCACCGCATGGGCCGTAATTATCTTTATTCTTTTTGGAGTGGCTCTGTTGCTGAACCGGTCGATCTTCTTGCATCAGGGAATTCTTCTGACTCTAGGTACCTGTACCCGAGGCACGATGCACAATCTGTTTGGGGCCAGCTATTTCAGCGGTGGCGACTGGACCGGACGGTATTTTGTCCTCGGGTCTGCCGTAGCCATCCTGCTGGCGTGCCTTCCATTCGCTTTTCGTCTACGCGATCGCGACAAAGCACGGCCTATTTCGAATCGCTGGATGCGAGCCCTCGTGGGGTATCCCGAACAGATTATGTTCTTCGCGCCTGTGCTGCTGCTCACACTGATGCTCGCTCTCAAGATGCGCGCGGGAATGGTCACTGTTGCGTGGGGAATCGAGGGAGTAGTGATCGTACTGCTGGCGCTTGCTGTCAATGAACGCAGCTATCGACTGACCGGCCTGATTCTGCTCTTGCTTTGTGTTGGCAAGGTGCTGGCGCGGGACGCCTGGGGACTTGCGCCGCGCGATCGTTACATTACCTTTATCATTCTTGGGGCGGCGTTGCTGCTGGTGTCGTTCCTCTACACCAAGTACCGCGAAACGATTCGGCAATTCTTATGAAACGCATGGCCGCATTTGTTATTGTGCTTGTGATCAGTGTCGCGGCACTCTACCTCAGTCAACGCCGGCCAGAGTCCACACCCGTTTCCGCCAACGCAGTTGTGGAGGTTGCGGCCGATGCCCAGCGTGACTTGAGCCGCGTGCCCATGCGGTTGACGCGTCTCTCGGATGACGAAGAGATTGCGATCGGCGACCAACTCGCCGCGCAGTATTCGGTCAGCAACGTCAAGTTGAATCCCGAAGAGCAAGCGCTTGAAAGTTACATCCGGCGCACCGGCAACACAGTCGCGTTGCATGCCCACCGGCGCCTTCCGTATTCGTTTCATCTTCTGCCGAACCGCGCCATGATGAATGCCTTCTCCCTTCCGGGCGGCCCCGTCTACGTCGGGGAGGGCTTGCTGGACTTGATGACCAGCGAGGACCAGTTGGCCGCTGTCCTCGGCCATGAAGTCGAACATATCGATCACTACCACTGTGTCGAACGCGTACAGATCGAAGCGCGGCTGCGGAATCTGAAACTCGGCGTGGTTGGTGCGCTGCTGCAAATTCCGCTCGCGGTATGGGAAGCTGGTTATAACAAAGACGAGGAACTGGAAGCCGACCGGGAAGGGATTCGCTTGGCGGTTCTGGGCGGCTACTCGCCATACGGCGCGGTTAACCTGTTCGAGAAATTTGCCAGGCTACACAACGAATACATCATTCATGCCCAGAGCCCGGACGAAGAGCTTTCGGAACTGGCCATTCAAAGCCTGGAAGGATACTTCCGTTCGCATCCTCAGCCCTCAGAGCGCCTTGCCCAGGCCAATAGGTTGATCGTGCAGGAAGGCTGGCAGGACCGCAAGGCGCAAAAACGGTTTCGCGTCGAATATGAAGTGCATAACGGCGAGTACGTAAAGTAAGCGCGGCAGCCACAGCGAACTCCTCATGACACCGAGATAAATGCTTTCCCGTGCTACCATTCGCGTAAATCTCATGCTCGGCGGTCGATCTATGCGATCTGCGCAACGCATTCGTTTGCTGGCGACTCTGCTCGTCATCATCTCGGCGCGCCTCTTCGCGAGCTCCGCGGCTGTCCGGGTCAACGAATCCGAGATGAGCGCCGCTATCTCGGAGAAGCAAATCTCCCCGACCGTCCTGTGCTCTATCTTTGGCCAAACGCCGGAGGTACCAAGCTGACGTTCGCGTTCCGTCCTCGATTCGGGCTAAAGGCGCGATCCGCCCCCTCGGTGCTGTACGACTATTACAACCCCGAGGCGCTGGTCGCTTTGCCGCCAGCTGATTTCAACGTTCAAGCGAGAACGCTGGCCGACTTGGGGAAGACCGTCGCGGCGAAGTAGAAGTTTCCGAGAAGCCCGCCTTCTTCGCCATCATCGAAACCTGTCTTGACAATAATCGTTATAACGAGTTATTCGTATTCAATGAAGAAAACGATTCCGGTGGGAAACCGGCGCCGGCGCGCGGCCTGTCCCGAAGAGGCCGCTTTCTTGGACCTGCTGCGCACCACCGACATGCTGTCCCGAGGGTTGGTTGAGGTTCTCAAGGCTGAAGATCTCTCCACGACGCAGTACAACGTGCTGCGCATCCTGCGCGGGGCGGCCGAAGGCCTCCCCTGTGGCGAGATCGCCAGCCGCATGATTACTCGGGATCCGGACATTACCCGCCTTCTTGACCGCCTGGAAAAACGCGGCGTGATCTCACGCTGCCGGGAAACCAAGGACCGGCGAATGGTGATGGCCCGCATTACGCCCGACGGTCTCAAACTGCTCGCCCGCCTCGATAAACCGGTGCGGGCCACCCATCACAAGCAACTGGGCCACCTGGGGCGGGACCGGCTTCGGGCACTGGCTGAACTACTGCACGCCGCCCGTACCGATGTGAGTTGATTTGTGATACTTATATCCGTTGCAACGATTATCGTCGAAACGCATCTAAAGCAGAGGGGAATAATCACCATGAGCCCACTGGCTACACCGCAGACCACCCCCGTTGCCACTACCACCACAACTTGGAACATTGACCCGGCTCACTCCGTTGCCGAGTTCAAGGTCAAGCACATGATGATTTCCAACGTGAAGGGGCAATTCGCGAAACTCACGGGCGCGTTGACTCTGGACGAATCCAACCTGACAAGGTCTCGTGTGGAGGCCGTGATCGAAGCGGCCTCGATCGAAACCCGCGATGCCCAGCGCGACGCGCACCTGAAGAGCGCCGACTTCTTCGACGTGGAGAAGTTCCCGACGCTGTCCTTCAAGTCCACGCGCATCAGCGCTGTTCGAGATGGGGAACTGGACGTCGAGGGCGACCTGACCATTCACGGTATCACCCGCAAGGTGCTCTTTTCCGTGGAAGGCCCAACTCCACCTGCGAAGGATCCCTGGGGCAATACCCGAGTTGCCGTATCAGCGACCACAAAAATCAATCGCAAAGACTTCGGCCTGACCTGGAACGCCGCGCTCGAAACCGGTGGCATTCTCGTTGGCGAAGAGGTAACTATCACCCTGGATGTGCAATTCGTAAAGGCTTGAATTATCCAAACCGCCAGGCACACGTACAAGCCACGAGTTTCCTGGCGGTAGAAAAGGGAATCCTATGTCACTCCGCCCGGTGAAACAGATCATTCAAACGCAGCCCACAATCGAGGGCGCTGGCGTGAAGCTTCAGCGCGCCTTTGGCTTCGGCAAAACCAAGGATTTCGATCCTTTCCTGCTGCTGGACGACTTCCGCAATGAGAATCCAGAAGATTACATTGCGGGATTTCCCTGGCATCCGCACCGCGGAATCGAGACGATCACCTACGTGCTCGCCGGCTCTGTCGAGCACGGCGACAGTCTCGGCAACAAGGGCAAAATGACCGCCGGCGACGTGCAATGGATGACTGCCGGCAGCGGCATCCTCCACCAAGAGATGCCCAAAGGCGATAAGCAGGGCCGCATGCACGGTTTCCAGTTGTGGGCTAATCTGCCGTCGTCGCTGAAGATGACCGATCCACGCTATCAGGACATTCCCGCAAGCGCGGTCCCCGAGGTCACCGACGACGACGGCACCCGCGTGCGCATCATCTGCGGCGAGTTCTGGGGTAAGAGGGGACCGGTGGAAGGTGTTGCTGCCGATCCGAGTTATCTCGATATCTCAGTTGCTCCCGGCCAGCGGAAGCGCCTGAAAGTCGAGACCACGCGCAACGCGTTTGCCTACGTGTTCGCGGGCTCCGGCACGTTCCGCGACTCCTCGCCCCCCCGCCCGGTTCTCACAGAGCAGGTCGCGAAACCGGACGCGCCGCCCGTCTACGATGTTGGCAATCACTCCCTGGTGCTCTTTGACCGCGGGGACGAAATCGTGGTGCAAGCGGGCGACAAGGGCATCCGCTTCTTGTTGGTGTCGGGCAAGCCGATCGAGGAACCGGTCGCATGGTATGGCCCGATCGTGATGAACACACAAGAGCAACTCCAACGGGCGGTCGCCGAGTTACGGGATGGCACTTTCATCAAGCACGGTTGACCGCTGTTCATCATTACTGGGGAAGCGTTGTAAGCGGAGGTCTGGAACGGAAGGAGGTGCGCTGTCTCATCAGCGCCCTCCTTTTTTGTCGTTACCCGCGTAACTACCGAGGGCTGTTCTGCTGTGTTAAACATTACTAATGTTGGCTGGATGGCAGAAGTCATTGGGCCAAGTATTGTGCGGACGCCTTCCGATCCGGCTTCACGGTGCGATGCACACGAAAAATACCGCCGCCCATTTATTGGTTTGCGCCAGCTCGCAGTGCGGCTGACGCCGCGAATCGAAGGAATGGCCGAGCTCGGCGCCAGTGAGCCGTCTCAAGATTCCACGCCTCCGCAGCGGTTGCTACAACATCGGCATTAGGGTTCGAGGAGAAGAATGTCTAAGAAAATACTTGTGGTGGACGATTCCAGGACTGCCTTGATGATGGAGCGCGAGATTTTGGAGCGGCGTACGACCTACCAGTGTGTGACGGCGAATGACGGGCAGGAAGCGGTCGAGAAGGCGCAACAAGAGCATCCTGACCTGATTTTGATGGATGTAGTGATGCCCCGCATGAATGGATTTGAGGCCTGCAAGATGATGCGTAAGCAGGCGAGCACACGCGAGATTCCAATTGTCCTGGTCACCACTCGCGGCGAGGAGTCTTACATGGAGGCCGGGTTCCAGAGCGGCTGTAACGACTACATTACCAAGCCGGTTAACGGCACTGAGTTAGTTGCCCTGTTACAGAGTTACCTGGGCGAGTAGAACAAGAGTCCGCTCATCTGATGGAAACAGTGCAACAAGATCTGCATAAGCTAAGGATCTTCATGAACGGTGACAAGAGCAATGCACCTGGGGCAAAGCGCGCTGCAGCCGAAGCGATGAACGACCTGCGCCTGGGAGCGGCTCGAAAGAGGCTGGCCGAGAGCAGCGGTCAAGAAGACGCTATTGAGGGCCTGCGCGAAATTGTGGCTAACTTCCTCGGCTCCGAGGAAATGGGCCTGTTCCGCGTCGATCGCAGAACCGAGACCTTTCAAGTGTTTTGGTCCTTCGGAATCGACCTTGAGGAGTACGACCTGCTGCGCGCCCTTGGTGAAGCCGGCCTTCAGCGCGTGATGCGCGGTGAGTGTCATGTTGAGGTCGGAGCCCGCGAGCGCTCGGGCGTAATGGCTAAAGCTCAGGCATTTGTTCCGATCAGTGTCGCGGACCAAACAATAGCGATACTCGCGATCTTGCGGTTGCTTCCCCAGAAGCTCGCCTTCGACACGTCCGACATGGAACTGTTCAAACTACTTTCCGACGAAGCCGCTAAGCCCTTGTTTGGCCCGACCGGCCATGCGACACGAGGGACTGGAGGACCAGGAATGAGAGCATGAGAGAAACTTCCCCCAAATTCAATCCGGCAGTTCTGCCCGCGGAGGTCATGAAAAGTTTTGAGCCTGCGGACTCCGACAAACCTCGACACTTTCTCTACCCAGGACAGGTGTTTGTAACGCGCGATCCGATCGTTATCTCAACCATCCTCGGATCATGTGCGACCGTCTGCCTCTGGGATACACATAAAAAAGCGGGAGGAATGAACCACTATCTCCTGCCCGAGGGGGCGGCGGAAGGGCCGAACCGGCTGCGCTACGGCAATATCGCCAATCCTGAACTCCTGCGCCAAGTGCTGGCATTAGGCTGCGAGATCCGAAACTTGCAGGCCAAAGTTTTCGGTGGATCCAGCGCTTTCGCCGTCAACTTATCGCATTCGGTGGGAACAAGGAATGTCGACCTTGCTGAAAGTTTTCTGCGCTCCGCCGGCATTCCGGTGGTGGAAAGGGAAGTCTCGGGAAAGCATGGCCGTAGGTTGGTATTTCAAGTAGCCGATGGCGTGACGACCATCAAGAATTTTGACCAAGTGTGAAAACTGGGCGCAGCCGATTGGCACGGCCACGAGGGGAGGAACATTGGATTTAGCGGACTTTGATCGTGAAGCAGTTCTCGCGTCGTTCCTCGCCGAGTCGGAAGAGGGCCTGGACGTGATGGAGCGAGTGTTAGTCCAGATGGAATCGAGTCCTTCCGATCCGGAACTCGTGCACAATATTTTCCGTGTGGCACACAGCATCAAGGGAAATGCGACCTCGTTGGAACTCAGTGATCTGGCCGGGTTTGCCCATGTCGTAGAGGATCTGTTGGACGTCTTTCGTGAGCAGCACACGCTGCCCAGCGCGGATTTGATTTCGCTGCTCCTGAAAGCGGTGGATGAGCTTCGCGCCATGGTATCGACGGCGTCGACTGGTAACCAGGAGCTTACTTCGGGACAACAAGACATCCGAAGAGAAATTGCACGGGAGGTGGAAAAGCGGTCGAAAAGAGTTGTCACCGCCGCCGGATCTGCGGGCGAATACGGTTCGGCGGTGAAGGCCGACACGCTACCGGGCGCCGGTCACCGTACGCTGCGTGCCGATGTCGACAAACTCGACCACATGTTGAACCTGACCGGAGAAATTGTGATTGCGCAAGGCCGCTTGCGCCGGATGATTGAGAAACTCGGAACCGAGCAGGGGCGCACCATCCTGGAGATGCATCGCGAGGCAGAGCGCTTGTACATGGATCTGCAAAGCGAAGTTATGAGCATCCGGATGGTCCCGGTTGGCCCGCTATTTCGCCAGATGGTTCGTTCGGTACGGGATCTTGCGAGAAGCCACGGAAAAATGGCGCGTCTTGAAGTAGTCGGTGGGGACGTTGAAGTTGATACCACTGTTTTCGAGCAATTGAAGGATCCCTTGCTGCACTTGGTGCGTAATGCGGTCGATCACGGTCTGGAGAAACCGGCCGTACGCGAAAGCCAGGGCAAGAATCCTTGTGGTGTGATTCGGCTGACGGCCGCGCATAGCAGCGGAAACATCCTCGTGACACTGCAAGACGATGGAGCCGGATTCGACCGCGAACGGATTCTCGAAAAAGCAAGAAGGGTTGGGCTCGTGTCTGCCAAAGACGAGATTCGTGACCAGGACATTTACGATCTTGTGTTTCAGGCCGGCTTCTCTACCGCGGAATCGGTTACCGATCTTTCCGGCCGTGGGGTCGGGCTCGATGTTGTGCGGCGCAACATCGACACTTTGCGCGGGACGGTGGAGATATCGAGTACAGCCGGCAAAGGCAGCACCGTCACCATCCGCCTGCCGTTAACCCTGGCCATCATCGAAGGCTTTTCGGTGAGGGTCGGCGCAGAAACTTTTGTCGTCCCTCTGGAACATGTGACCGAGTGTACGGAATTGCCGGCGGACCAACGCAACTCAGAAGCCAGCGGCATCCTCAGTCTGCGCGGATCCGCTCTTCCCTATGTGCGATTGCGACGCATGTTCAGCCTTTCCGGTGAGGCTCCAAAGAGGGAGAACATCGTAGTCGTCAAGATCAACGAGTGCTATGCCGGAATCGCGGTCGACGAATTACTGGGTGGCATGCAGACGGTGGTGAAGCCCTTGGGCAGAGCATTTCGAGCGGTTCCGGGCATCGCTGGTTCAACGGTTCTGGGGGATGGACGGGTCGGTTTGATCATCGACGTTCCCAGTCTGCTGCGCGGAGTGATGCAGTCGAATTTGCAAGCACAAGTTTAGTACAAAGGCAGGCGTCAGACTGGCACTAGAGAGGCGGAGAACAATGAAGACTTGGCAAGATCATAAAATTGGCACACGACTCGGTGTTGTCTTCGGCATCATCCTGTTAAGCGTGATCGCGGCTGGTGGATTCGGACTGAGTTGGCTCGGTCGCCTGAATTCCAACATTGCGGCTTCCATGCAGAAGCGTTACAACACGGTTGAGTTAACACATCAGACGATAGAGAACTCAATCACCAACGCCCGCATCACCCTGCAATTGTTTGAGACCGCCAATCTCGACGAAGAGAAGAAGCTCAACGTGCAAAACGAGGCGATCAGCCACGACATCAGTACGCAGGTCGCGGAAATCGAAAAGAGCCTCACCTCTTCGCAGGAGCGGGAGTTGTTTGAGATCGTCACGCAAAACCGGCAGGCTTATATTTCAGCCCGGCAAAAAGCTAAGGGTCTATTGGCCGACAAGAAACGGGACCAGGCGCTGGCAACCTTGAGCGCAGAGGTAATTCCGGCGCTCGATAAATACCGCGCTTCGTGGCAGAAGCTCATCGACTTTCAGACCGCTGCCATGGAGCAGAGTATCAAGGATGGCCAGGAATCCTATGCCGTGGGGCGCAGAATTGCATTGCTGCTCATGGTTGTCACTTTGATCGTTGCTCCGCTCGTGGCAATTAGCGTTACGAAGAGCATCACAATTCCCATCCAGCAAGCGGTCGAGCACGCGGAGCGTATCGCCGCCGGCGACTTGACCAAGGAGATCCTGGTCACAAACAGGTCCGAGACCGGAAAATTGCAGCAGGCTATGCACGAGATGAGCAGCAGGCTCTCGAACATCATCAGGGACGTCCGCGAAGGATCGGCAGCGGTCGCTTCTGCGGCGCAACAGGTCTCCGCTTCATCGCAGAGTCTCTCGCAGGGCACTAGCGAACAAGCTGCTTCGGTGGAGGAGATGAGCTCCAGCCTGGAACAGATGAATGCGTCCATCAGCCAAAACGCCGATAACAGCCGGCAAGTGGAGCAGGCGGCTACCAAGGGAGCCCTGGCGGCGGAAGAGAGTGGCAACGCAGTCAAAGAGACGGTCGAAGCCATGAAGCAAATTGCGGCCAAGACCTCGGTGATCGAAGAAATCGCCTACCAGACCAACCTTCTTGCGCTCAACGCCGCCATCGAAGCGGCTCGCGCAGGGGATCAGGGCCGGGGCTTTGCGGTGGTCGCGGTCGAGGTTCGAAAGCTGGCCGAGCGAAGCCAGCTAGCGGCGCAGGAAATCGGCGGACTGGCGGGGAAAAGCGTCAGCGTGGCAGAACGATCTGGCCAACTGCTGTCTGACCTGGTTCCGTCCATCAAGAAGACCGCCGACCTGGTGCAGGACGTTGCCGCCGCTTCCACCGAACAGTCCGGCGGAGTGACGCAGATCAACCAGGCCATGTCCCAGGTCGACACGGTCACCCAGCGCAACGCATCGTCTGCGGAAGAACTTTCAAGTACTGCGGAGGAACTGGCTGCACAGTCCGAGCAACTGCAGCAGTTGATGACTTTCTTCCGAGTAGCGGGGGAACAGCACAGCCATCGAAACGGTGACGGCAAACAGCGAGTGTCTATGCCCCTGAACCCAGCGTTCAGGAGTGACTCCGTGCGGCATAGCCACAAACAGCCGGTCAACGGCAAGGCAGTGGAAGAAGCTAACTTCGCTCCGTTCTAAAGATGGAATGACGGACGATGGACGCGGTTCCGGTACAGCCGGGCCCACAAGCTTAGCCGCACGCGGAAAGCTGGGCGCATTCGACGATGCAAGCGGCAGAAATGTGAGGAGTGAAACTATATGGGAGCGTCGAACCAAGGGAAGAATCAACTCCCTCTGAGCACCGTGCAGTACCTTACCTTCCTGACTGCGGGCGAGGAATATGCGATCGGCATTGTGAAGGTGAGGGAGATCATTGAGTATGAGGCTGTCACCACTGTGCCCAACACTCCGATCTGGATCCGAGGCGTGACGAACCTGCGAGGGCGGGTCGTCCCTGTGGTCGACCTCGCGGTGAAGTTCGGATTGCCAGCCAGCCGCATTTCGAAGTTTTCATGCGTCATCGTTGCCGAAGTAATGTTCCAGGGCGAGAATCTGACCATGGGGGTTCTGGCCGATTCCGTATGCCAAGTCGTCGATCTTTCGGCGGACGAAATCGAAGCGACCCCGCCTTTCGGTACTCGAGTCAAGACCGAATACCTGCTCGGAATGGGGGCGATGGGCAAGAAGTTTTGCCTGATTCTTGACATCGACAAGGTGCTCTCCACCGATGAATTGCTGGCGGTCACGGAGTCAGTTGCCGACGAATCCGCTGCGGACGCTCCAGCCGTTGACGTCACGGCGGAGGTACGGGCGCAAGAAAAAGAGTCACACTTCGAGGCGGGTGCGTAGCTGTGTCCGCTGGAACAGCTGCTGGCAAGGGTCAACGCATGTCTCGCCCTCTTGACCCGTGCCTTGACCAGTTACCCCACCTCTCTGTTAGTCCCGCGCTGTTCGAGAAGTTCCAGAAGCTCATCTACTCCGAAACCGGCATCTGGCTGGGAAGCTCAAAAACGGCGCTCTTGTGCGGACGACTCTTTCGACGGCTGCGGACACTGGAAATCACTTCACTGGAAAGTTACTACGAATGCGTTGCGCAGCCGGACCAGCACGAGGAACGCGCAAGGATGATCGACGCCATCACCACCAATGAAACTCGCTTCTTACGCGAGCCCCGGCATTTCGAGTTCATGGTGCAGAGAGTGTTTCCCCGTTGGCGGGCGGATGCTGAACATGGGTTGCGCCCCAAGAGAGTGCGGATCTGGAGCGCCGGATGTTCGTCCGGGGAAGAGCCTTACACCGTGGCCATGTTGCTGGCGAAGCATCTTCCCGTGCCGGAAGGCTGGGACGTGCGGCTTCTGGCTACTGACATCTCGAACCGCGTGCTGGAAAAAGCCCGCAAGGGAGTTTATCCCATGGCGAAGGCGGCGGAGCTATCCGAGGACCTGCTGCACAATTTTATGCTCCGCGGAATGGCCGAGCGCGACGGCGAGATGAAAGTAAAAGTCGAGATCCAGCAGATGGTCGATTTCCGAAGGCTGAATCTGGACCAGGACGCGAATCTCGGCGGAACTCCATTCGACGCCATTTTCTGCCGCAATGTCTTGATCTATTTTGACGCCGCTTCGAAATCCAGAGTGGTCGCGAACCTTTCGCGCCATCTTATCGCCAACGGCCTTCTGTTCGTGGGCCACGCGGAAAACTTAAGCAGCATGTCCTCCCAGCTACGAAGCCTTGAGCCGACCATCTACACCAAGACAGGAGACGGAGAAGCCCTGTGAAGACGCCTTCGAATGGAAATGGCCTGCAAGTTCTAGTGGTGGATGACTCGGCCATGGTCCGCCAGGTGATGCAGGCCATCCTGGCCACAGACCGCCGGATCAACGTGAAGGCCGCGGCGGACCCGCTGATTGCATGGGGAAAGATGCAAAGGGAATCTCCCGATGTCGTCATCACGGATCTGGAGATGCCGAGGATGGACGGCCTGACTTTCATCCGGAAAATCATGGCGGAAATGCCCACGCCCGTGGTGGTCTGCTCCGGTCTGGCTACGCGAGGTACCGAGCTTGCGTTTCGCGCGCTCGAAGAAGGGGCGGTCGAGGTGATCACCAAGCCGAAGGTTGGCGTGCGTGACTTTCTCCACGAGTCGGCCGTGACCCTGCTGGATGCGGTCTGGAGTGCGTCCCAAGCGCAGATCAGGCCGCGGCTCATGGCGGCGCCTCGCGTGACGGCCGATGCGGTGCTGCCGCGCAAGAGCAAGTCCTGCTCAGCGCCGCCGACTGGGCTAATTGCGGTGGGTGCCTCCACGGGTGGAACGGAGGCCTTGCGTCTCTTTCTCGCCGCCTTGCCGGCCGCTTGCCCGCCGATCGTGATTGTGCAGCACATGCCCGAAGTCTTTACCCGGGCATTTGCGGAACGATTGAACAAGGAATGTGCAATCGAAGTCGCGGAAGCTCGGGATGGCGACCGGCTACAAAATGGCCGGGCGCTGATTGCTCCGGGCAACCGGCACATGCTGATCAATCGCAGGGAGGAAGAATTGATTGTCCAGATCGTCGATGGGCCGCTAGTCTCGCGCCATCGACCCAGCGTCGATGTTCTTTTCCGCTCCGTAGCCATCTCTGTTGGGGCGAAGGCGGTTGGCGTAATCATGACTGGCATGGGCGACGACGGCGCTCAGGGCCTTTGTGAGATGAAGGAAGCTGGAGCCACCACGATCGCCCAAGACGAAGCAAGCTGCGTTGTGTTTGGAATGCCGAAGGAGGCGATCTCTCGCGGTGCCGTGGACGTCGTTATGCCTTTGGAACAGATTGCCAGCGCGGTCCTGAGCTTACCGACCAGATAGCAGGATGGAATCGGACGAGGGCCAAGCCAACGGTTCTCCGCGAGTTTCCGCGATGTGCGATTAGAGGTTTGAGAAGCCGTACTCACACATCAGCGCCACAGGGAGCTTACTGACGCCATCCAAGGTATTCTTCGCGTCCGTGAAAAATCTTAGTGAGCAGACCCACAACGCGCTCTTTTAGGGTGACGGGCTGCGCCGTGAACGTTTCTGCGGGGGTCTCCGTTTTCGTCTCCGCCTTTGGTTCGAGGGCGGGAGCTGCACCGGTAGCCATGAGTTAGTCTCCTTCGTAGAAGTTAAATTTGTTCTTAAGCGAATCGCATGTACGTGTGACTAAGTTCGGAAATCGTCTATTTGAAAAGAGGTCGGGAGAGTCTCTGATCGACCTTAATTCTAAAGTGGTTATTATCTTGCGGGGAGATCACGAACGTCATAGCACTGCAGGTTATTGCCCCGTCGTTTGATCGAGTTTGACGAGCACAATTCTGCGTTTCCTAGTCGCGTGCCAGGAAAGGAATTCGTCGGATCTTTCGCAAACGCAGAAGATGATTGACCGCTATTTCACGAACGTCAGCCCGTGCGGCACGGCCCACTTGAAGACATAAGCGTAGAGCAGCACGATGATTCCGACGATGGAGCCGAGCGCCACCGAGTGCCACACCACAAAGCGAAAAATGATTCCCTCGTTGCCTACCTGCTCAGTAGCCGCCGTCGCGAATCGGCAGTAATTCCCGCCACCGACTCCTTCATGATTTCAAATTGCCCGGTCTCCACCGAAGTGTCGTAGAGATACACCGCGGCCAGAACGATCCAGGCGATTTCCAAAACTCCGAAGGCCACGCCGTACCCAAAGCTGAGGGCAGCCAGCATAGGAGGCATTTTGAAAAAGATGATTGCAACCACCACGGCCGTTGCGGCGCCGGCAATGGCGCACCAGTGGGGCTTCACTTTGAGACCGGCGAGCAGTCCGAATAGAATGACGATGGGAAGGGCGGCCACCAGCGTGGAGAGCCACCAATGGCCGAGTGGATCGTAGATCTGGGTCCACTGCATCACAACCTCCTGACGAACGGAGTTTGCTGCGTGACAGAGATCGACTACATCAAAACTGTGCGAGTGAGAAACTCTTCATAACTACAAATCAGCTTGCGTCCCAACTCTTCGGAACATTCACGTAAGAACGATCCAATTCCGTGACCGAAGGACAACCGAGCAATCGCAATGTGCGTTCCAGATCGACCCGCAGGATCTCGATGGCGCGGTCGACTCCAGCTTCACCGGCGGCTGCTAAGCCGTAAGCATAGGCGCGCCCGCACAGCACCGCGCGCGCTCCCATGCTGATCGCCTTCGCAATGTCGGTCCCGCGGCGGATGCCCCCATCCATCAACACTTCGATGCGGCCGTTCACGGCTTCCACCACTTCGGGCAACGCCCGCAAGGAGGCGGGGAGGCCGTCCAGTTGCCGTCCGCCATGATTCGATACCGAAATCGCCGCGACTCCTTCATCGATGGCGCGGCGCGCATCGTCCGCCGTCAGCACACCTTTGATGACGATTGGACCTTTCCAAATTTCCCTGATCCAGCGCAGGTCTGCCCAGGTCGGGGTGGATTCCGCCAAGGCAGCATTGATGTCGACCAGCGGCATCGGCCCCTTGCCCGGAATAATCACGTTGGGCAGTCCGGGCAGGCCGCCGTCCAGCAGATAACTGATGAGCCAACCCGGCCGCGAGAGTATTTGCGGGAGAAACGGGATTTTCTCCAGCGGTCCGCCGCTGATGAGTTCCTTCATGCCGTTGCGATAGTCGCGTTCGCGGATTCCAGACACTGGAGTATCAATGGTGACCACCAGCGCGGAGAATCCCGCTACGCGCGCTCTTTCAATTGCGGCCTCGGCAGCGCCTCGACCGCCCATCAGATAGAGCTGATAAAAAACCGGGCCAGTGGAGGCCGCCTTCACGTCTTCCAGCTTGTGTCCGGAAATCGTCGAGAGAATATAGCCAGTGCCCGCCCTGCCAGCGGCTCGTGCAGCCGCCACTTCGCCTCCCGGATGCATAAGGCGGCTGTATCCGACAGGAGCAAGCAGGAACGGAAGAGAAAGATCGAAGCCCAGAACGCGCGTACACAAACTGCAGTTCGCGACCGCGACCGCATGCCTCGGTCGAAACGTGACGTCATTAAATATCCGGCAATTCTCACGCAGCGTGACTTCGCCTTCGGCGCCGCCGTCGAGGTAGTCGAATACAGATTTTGGCACCCTCTGCCGGGCTATGGGGCGGAAGTCTTCAATACAAACAACACGGGGCGACGTTACAGCGTGCGCGGATCTCGTCATGTCAATTCCATCTGAATCCTGAAGCAGGCGGCTATCGTACACCAGTGGAAACCGCTGCGGGATGATATTTTCCTATTAGCCGTGTGGAGCGTGCTTGCCCGCACTAGAGGGCGCCGTCGTTGCCGCCTCCTGGGGCCAATATCCGTTACCAAGTCCGAAAGCAGATTTGGATTAGAATTGCCCCGCCAGGCGAAGCCAGCAGGGCGACCGGCATGGCCACAGCGCCCACCCTGAGAAAACTCCAGAAATCACATCGACCTTTTCCTTGCGTAACGCCATGAGCCATAAAATAGTCGCCAGCGAGCCCGTAATTGAAAGATTCGGCCCCAGGTCGACGCCGATCAGTACAGCATCGGCGATTCGACCCTTTGCGTGCGCCGCCGGCAACGTGCTCCCAGCTATCATTCCAGGCGGAAGATTGTTGACCAGATTGTTCACTATGCCTAGGGCAAGCCCCGTAACCAAACGTATAAGCCACTCGGTAAGGTTAAGTCTTTCGTAACTGGCAACGAAGTAGTTAATCCGTGCTATAATAACTTCAACGCTACTGCCACGGTTTGCTCGTGACGCGGTTGATCCTGTGGGATCAAGATTTATCTCCGCTTTTCCTGCCCGCCGTTTATTCAGCGTCAAATCAAAATAACTAAGAGCGGCTGGGAACTCACGACACGTGTATTTAGAGTTTGATCAAGCCCCTCCAGAAAGAAAATTACGCATGACAAGTTTTACGCAACTACCGCTTTCTTCTGCTTTGCAGCAGAGGCTGGCGACAGCTCAATTCATTACCCCTACGCCGATTCAGGCGCAGGCCATTCCCTGCGCGCTTGAGGGCAAAGATGTACTCGCGACCGCGCAGACCGGTACCGGCAAGACGCTGGCGTTTCTGATCCCCATCATTGAAATGTTGCAGCGCGAGCCGGCGCAAAAAGCCCGTGTGCTGGTTCTGCTGCCCACGCGCGAATTGGCCATTCAGGTCAACGAAGAGTACGAAAAATTGCGGGGCAGGGAACTCTCGAAGGCCGCGCTGGTCATTGGCGGCGTCTCCGAAAAGACGCAGATTCAGGCGGTCCGCTCCGGAGCCGCGATGGTGATTGCAACTCCGGGCCGTTTGCAGGATTTCATCAGCCGCAAGCTGATGGACTTGCGCGAGATCAAGATTCTCGTCCTCGACGAAGCCGATCGCATGCTCGACATGGGCTTTCTGCCCGCCATCCGCCGCATTCTGGCGGTGCTGCCGCAACGCAGACAGACACTGTGCTTTTCGGCCACCCTGGAGCAATCCGTTGCCGGTTTGGTAAACGATTCCATGCGGGATCCGGTTCGTGTAGCCATTGGCTCGGTGCTTAAGCCGGTCGAGAGCGTCCGCCTGCAAGCTTACGAAGTGCGTCCCGCCGAGAAGGCTGAAGTGCTCCGGCAGTTGCTCTACGCCGAGAAAGGACAGACGCTCATCTTCGCCCGCACCAAGCGAGGAACGGAACGCCTGGCCAAAGAGCTGGTGCGCGAAGGCTTTTCGGCGGCCATGATCCATGGCGACCGCTCACAATCGCAGCGCAACGGAGCGCTCAGTGGATTTCAGCAAGGGAAGTTCCAAGTGCTGGTCGCAACTGACGTTGCTGCCCGTGGCTTGCACGTGGATGACGTGGCGCATGTGATCAACTACGATCTGCCGAAGATGGCGGAGGACTTCATCCATCGCGTCGGACGAACGGGACGGGCGGGATCGCAAGGACTCGCCTCCAGCTTGGTGGCCGGCGCCGAGGTCATCGAACTTCGTCATATCGAGCGCACTCTGAAGCTGCGCATCGAACGCAAACAGGTGGATTGGGCGACTGCGGAGCGGTCGCAGCATGTCGTGCAAAATACGCTGGCCAGCCGGACTCTGACCAGGTTGCCTGGCGAGGTATTTGCATAGGGCGAAAAACTAATAAGGGAAAACTAAAAGGGGCTCGTCCTTAAGACGCGCCCCTTTTTAGTTAGCATTTAGTTATGAATAGGCTATTGTAGAAACGCAAATTACGGCTCGGTTTTCTCCGGACTGCGTTCGCGGGGAAGACTGGAAATATTGCTGTCGTCAGCACCCATTTGGAAAAGAGCAGCCTGCTCGGCTGCGTGCCTCTGCAATTCGCTCAAGTCCATATCGCTCGAATCGCTCGACGCCCCCAAGGGTTCCTCGGTTTTGCGTTGAATCCTGCGCTCGGCCTTATCGCGCTGTTTTTGCTGGCGCGTGTGTTCTTTCTGGCGTTTGGTAAAACTTGATCGACCTCGTCCTGGCATACCCGTCTCCCATTGTCAATTTTTGCAAATCGCAGGCTGCCGCCCGGGCATTTCGTTGCAGGTGCAAAGCTCCAGGCACAACCGCGTCTCATCGTTGTTCTGTTGGTTATTCGTCTTACCAGCGGGGCTCGCGGGGTTGGCGCGCGTGGCCCTGGTAGTCGTCGCGACTGCCGCCACCTCCGCCGCCAAAACGTTTTCCACCACCGCCGCCGCGTGGAGCATCCGTCTTTGGTTTTGCTTCGTTGATCTTCAGTGCTCGGCCGCCCAGTTCCGTGCCATTCAAGGCAGCGACCGCCTTGTCGGCTTCTGCCGGATTGGTCATTTCCACAAAGGCAAAGCCCCGCGCACGGCCGGTTTCACGGTCCGTAACGATGCTGACCTTCTCGACTGCGCCATGCGCCTCAAACACGCCGCGCAACTCGGCTTCCGTGGTGCTGTGAGGTAAGTTGCCAACATACAAATTCTTCATAGGAGTTCTTCTCTCTGTACTGCGATTGTTGCTGCAAAGGTTGGTTGAGAATGGATCTCTTCGGGTTCGGAGTGCCGTTCGATGGCTTCCGCCCAGCGCGACGGCCTGGGCGTTTCCCGTATCGCACGCGAACGAGCCTCGCTGACCGAGCGCACCGAGGAAATCCGTTTGCACGCTTCCAATATTCCCCAACGCTGCGATGCATTATGCGAACTCTGGGCAAGCAGAGCGGCAACCATTTCCCTATGAAGGGCGTCCGCATCCGTCTCCAATGGCGCCGCATCGGAATGAGGCGCAGCCGCTAGATACTCGGGGCCGCCCACGAAGAAAGCAATCCGCTGAGTCGGGTTTGCGCCGCGAATGTCAGTACAGAACTTGTCCCGGCTGTCTGCCTCACCCGTTGCGTTGATCAAAACCAGATTGTATAAGTCGGCTCGCCACCAGCAGCGGGCTTCAAGCACATCGGCGGCACAATCGACCTCGATGCCGAGTTTTCTCATCACGTCGGCCCGCAAGTCGCGTTTCGTCTGCGAAGTATCCAGCAGGAGCACGCGCTTTTTCTTCGGCAGGCTGCCAACTGAAGTCGACATTGGCAATGTCACAGGGGACGCGGTCATGCCGTTTTCTCCTTCTGGCTCGCCTGCGATCCTGCAGGCACCAGATGTTTCTCAGCCAGGGTCTTCAACATTTTCTGGTTACTGACTCGCCGGCTGATCTTATGCCTGCGCCGCCGGTTGAATCTCGCTTTGTCGCCGTTGATTCCGGACATTTTTGTCTCCTGCCCCTCGGGCTGATTAACCCCAAAAAACCGGGCGCTATTGAAAGGCTTAAGTTTCGCGCTTACTGCGTTGCAGTGCGCGGTACGCTGGATGGCAAGCTACCAGCCCACCCTCAAATCGGCCGTCCCGTGTATTCGTTCCGGGCAGCCCCTGTCGTGGGATTGGGAGAAAACTCCGGGGATCCTCGAGTTTGACACGTTACTCGCCTTTCAGAGGAATGTTCTCAATCGCGAAGGCGCAACGTGCTGTATTAGGGTGTCTTCGAGGTCAAGATCTTTATTATACGCCGCATTCGCAGATTCTGCTGAAGTCTTGCGGAACGCAAAAGTCATCTGAAGCTAACGCAAACTCTACAACGGGAGCTATAGTACAGGGCATGTCGATGCGGATGAGGTCGGACTGCGTGATGGTTTGGTTGACCAGCACCGTCCTTCTCCTCACTGGCGCACAGGCCGGTACAGGCGCGGGTGCAGAGCTGCCCACCCCGGGAAAATTCACTGATGTGACGGCCGCCCTCGGCGTCCATTTTCAGCATTTCGCCCCTCACACATCCAGGAAATATCTGCTGGAAACGATGGCGCCCGGCGTGGCCTTGTTCGACTTCGACAATGACGGCCGGCTGGATATCTTTGTCACCAACGGCGCTCCGCTCAGTGATCCAACGCCAAAGGGAACCATTCCGCAGAAGTCTGGTCCGGAAAATTGGAATCGACTTTATCATCAGAAACCCGATGGCACCTTTGAAGATGTCACCGAAAAGGCCGGACTGCAGGGCCTTGGCTATGGTATGGGAGTCGCCGTCGGGGATTACGACAACGATGGCTATGAGGACCTATACGTTACCGCCTACGGAGGCAATCGCCTCTACCACAACAACGGGAACGGAACCTTCACCGACGTTACCGAGACCGCAGGGGTGGGAGGTAGTGGCTGGTCGAGCAGCGCCGCCTGGGTTGATTTGGATAACGATGGCCGGCTGGACCTGGTGGTCGTGCGCTACATCACGTGGGATTTTTCCGACATCTGGTGCGGGCCGCCACAGGCTGCGTTGCGGGTTTATTGCCATCCGGATGTTTTCCCGCCCATAGCTCTTTTGGCATATCATAACGACGGCAACGGGCACTTTAGTGAGGTAGCGCAGAAGATCGGCCTGGCGAAGCCAGCCAAAGGCCTCGGCATCGCTCTCGCCGATTACGATCGCGATGGCCACATCGACATCTACGTTGCAAACGACTCCTGGCCCGAGTTTCTTTTTCACAACAAAGGAAACGGTACATTCGAAGAAGTTGGCCTCGCGGCCGAAGCCGCCCTTGATGGCGACGGCCGCACCTTCGCGGGCATGGGAGTGGATTTCGCCGACTACAATAACGATGGGTTCCCCGATTTAATCGTCGACGATCTCGCCAATCAGATGTACGCCCTCTATCTGAATAACGGCGACGGCACGTTCAGCTATGCCAGCTACACCACGGGCATTTCCCGCATGACCCTGCTGCATTCCGGATGGGGCATCCGTTTTATCGATTACGACAACGACGGCTGGAAAGACATTTTGGTGGCTCAGGGTCACGATCTCGAGAACATTGAGAAAACCTCTCCGCAACTTCATTATCGCGAGCCGATGATGTTGCTGCGCAATACCGGCAAAGGATTTGTCGACGTCTCGGCAACTTCGGGCGACATTTTTCACGAGGCCTGGGTAGGCCGCGGTATGGCCATCGGCGATATCGACAACGACGGCCGCATCGATGCCGTCGTCGCTACGAATGGTGGCCCGCTACACATCATCCACAACGAGACTTCGACTTCGAATCACTGGTTGACGCTAAAGCTTGTCGGACACCGAAGCAATCGGGATGGCATCGGAGCGGAGGTCAAGTTGGTGACGGCCAAAGGTCCCCAATGGGTGACTGCGACCACCGCGTCGAGTTATCTTTCGTCGAGTGACAAACGCGTCCACTTCGGTCTCGGATCGGAGATCACTGCGCAGTCCGTGGAAATTCGATGGCCCAGCGGAATTGTTCAGACGCTCAAAGATGTGCGAGGCGATCAGATTTTGCAGGTTGACGAGCCCATTGAGCCTGCCGCCTCGAAGTAATGATGCAACGCCGGCGCTCTACGGCTGCGAAGGGCTAACGTTGCTAGGACCCTTACCCTTGCAGAGCAACAGGCAGAGCACTAGAACGCCCCCACCCGCTCCTCCGCCAATCTCCAGCCATTTTGTATTCAACGCGTGCCCCGCTCCTTCGGGCGATGCGGCCCCGCAGACTGCCGATTCCTCGCGTGTTGCTTGCTGTCCCTCATGCACGATGCCGGATTGCGATGAGTTGGTCTCCGCAGATGTTTTGCGGAGCGTGCTGGCCTCCCGAATCTTCACATCGTTCTTGCGAGCCGCAACCTGCACCGTCCCGCTCACGTCTGTTACATCGTATTGCGTCCGGTCAGTGGAAAGGGGTTCCACTTTAATGCAATTCACGTGGACGCTCATCGATGTCGAAGTTCCCACTGCGACGCTTCCGTGCTCCAGAATCAAGTAATCGCCCTGGAACTTAACCACAGATTCTCCCTGGATCAGCACAGACGATCCTTCAGCGTCGAGATTGGCGATGAATCCGGATTTGGTCTCCAGCAAATCTCCCGGAAACACAGTGGTGGAATCCACTACCTCCGCGCCATTCACCCACACTCCGCCGCTGCTATGCACAACGGCTGATCCCGTGTCCGCCGCCAGCATCGACAGCGGGAACAGGATGATCATCACCCAGGAAACGAAATTACGGGAAGCGGACACACTCATACCTAAACTAAATTTCCACACATTACTCTGAGAAGATCGTAGCGCTAGGGAGCCTGATCGTCTATTAGCTCCCTGGATGCGGCTCGCGCAAAAGTAACTTCAGACCGGCCGAGACACTTTGCTGCGCCCAGCGCGCCGACTCCGGTATGCTTGGCCAGCACGTTTTGATGACGCTGAACCGATGAAGATCGATTGCCGAGTTTGATCCCGAGGATGGTTTACAAGATCGTTTGATCCGAACATGCAACGAATTCCCGACAACGGCCCAGTGATCGAATTCCGCGACGTGGTCTATGTGCTTCCTAATGGCCAAACGTTACTTCGAGGCCTGAATCTTCAAGTGCAGCGCGGCCAGACTTTGGTTTTGCTGGGACGCAGCGGCTCCGGCAAAACCACTACCCTGAAGCTGGTCAATCGTCTGCTGAACCCAAGCGGCGGGGAAATACACGTGAACGGTGCGCCCACCGCCGAGAGCGATGCGATTCACTTGCGGCGCAGCATCGGCTATGTCATCCAGGATGTCGGCTTGTTCCCGCATTTCACGGTAGAACGCAATATCGGTCTCGTCCCGCGAATCGAAGGCTGGGCCGCCGACCGGGTTCATTCACGCGTAGAAGAGTTATTGCAGATGGTCGGGCTCGAGAGAGAAATTGCTTCTCGCTATCCTCACCAACTTTCTGGCGGACAGCGGCAGAGAGTGGGAGTAGCTCGCGCCCTCGCCGCTGACCCGGCGATTCTGCTCATGGATGAACCGTTCGGCGCGCTCGATGCGCTCACCCGCGATCAATTGCAGCGTGAGTTTCTCTCGCTTCAGCAGCGCCTAAACAAAACAGTAGTCTTCGTTACGCACGATCTGCGCGAAGCTTTGCGGCTGGGTTCTCGCATTGCGCTGATGGAAGCCGGCCAGTTAATTACGGTTCTTCCCCCACAGGATTTCTTGCGATCGACTGCCCCGTTGGCCGCCGCCTATGTGCAAGCCTTCGGAGAGGGACTGGACTCGGTAGCCACTCGAGGAACGGAATGAACATCTTTCACTTCTTCTTACAGCACCACGAAGAAATTCTGGAACTCACGCTGGAGCATCTCTGGCTGGTGGGAATTTCCACTCTGCTGGCGGTGCTCATCGGCATTCCACTCGGCATACTCAGCGCCCACTGGCCGGTATGGAACAAGCCGGTGCTGGGAACAGCGAACATTATTCAGACGATTCCAAGTCTTGCTTTGTTTGGTTTTCTGCTGCCCGTGCCCTGGATCGGCGCTCGTGCCGATCGCCTGGCTATCCTCGCCCTTACTCTCTACGCGCTCCTGCCCGTGATTCGCAATACGTACACCGGAATCCGTGGCGTCGATCCCTCCGTTGTCGAAGCTGGGCGCGGGATGGGGCTTACCGGCCGCCAGCTTTTGTTTCAGGTGGAGTTGCCGCTGGCGGTGAGCGTGATTCTCTCTGGCGTACGAGTGGCGGTCGTTGTCTCGGTGGGACTTGCCACCATCGCAGCCGCCATTGGCGCTGGAGGCCTTGGCGAGTTCATTTTTCGCGGCCTCGCCATGGTGAACAATCAGCTCATTCTGGCCGGAGCGATTCCCGCCGCCGTGCTGGCTCTGTCGGCGGATTTCGGTTTGGGATGGTTAGAGAGGCGTCTGCAACCGCGATGAAACGGGATTGCTACGCACAGCCTCGCAGCTCGTTGAGAGCGCGGCACGGCATCGCGGTGCTCGCAATTCTTCTCGCCCTGCTGCTGCCGTCTTGTGCGCCGTCGCATGCGAACCGCGTCGTAATCGGTTCCAAGAACTTTACCGAGTCGCTTATGCTGGGTGAACTTCTCGCCCAGATTGTTGAAGCCCGCACGCACCTGAAGGTCGAGCGCCGCTTCTATCTTGCGGGGACTTATATCTGCCAGCAGGCGATGCTGGCGGGACGCATCGATATCTATCCCGAATACACCGGCACCGCGCTCACCGCCATCCTGAAACAGAAAGTCGCAGGCGATCGGACTGGAGTGTATCAACGCGTCAAGAGCGAATATGAAACGCACCTCGGACTTACACTCAGTCCGCCGTTCGGCTTCAACGATACTTTTGCCATGGAGATTCGCGGAGACGATGCGCGCCGCCTCAATCTCAAAACTCTATCGCAAGCCGCCGCTTTCGCTCCTCGATGGCGCGCCGGTTTTGGCTACGAATTTATGGAGCGTCCCGACGGTTACACCGGACTGGCTGCCGCTTACGGCCTCCACTTTGCCGCGTCGCCCCGCGTCATGGATCTGGGCTTGCTCGCCCCGGCGTTGAAGGATCATCAGATTGATATCGCCGCGGGCAACGCCACTGACGGCCTGATTCCGGCGCTCGATTTGTTTGTGCTCGAAGATGACCGCCATTATTTCCCTCCTTACGAAGCGGTCGCCGTGATTCGCCAGCAGACGCTGCAACAGCATCCAGAAGTTGGCGAAGCCATTGCGGAGTTGGGCGACAAGATTTCCGATCAGGAGATGCAGAAGTTAAACTACGCTCTCGATGGCCAGCATCGCGACGTGAAGGAGGTCGCGCACGAATTCCTGCGGAGCAAGGGATTGGTTCAATAATGTTAGTGGGGAGACTGCTGAAAATCATCTCACGGAGAATCTCAGATTTTGGGTGGCGCAGCGCTTCCAGCGCTACGATAGGCTGCTGTTTGAAATGCGAGGCTTCAGCCCCGACGTACATACGTTTTTAGCGGGGGCTAAGCTAGATCAGTAATTCGCCTCTTAACGTCAGTACCGCTTTTCCTTTGAGCAGCACCCGTTCTCCTTTGACTTCGCACCACAACTCTCCACCGCGCTCCGAAACCTGACGTGCGTGCAAGATCCTCTTGCCCAGCCGCCGACCCCAGTAGGGAGCCAACGAGCAGTGCGTCGACCCGGTCACCGGATCTTCCGGAATGCCATAGCTGGGTGCGAAATAGCGGGACACGAAATCAGCATCTGCTCCCGGAGCTGTGATCGCAACTCCGGCGGGATGAAGGTTCTCAAGCAGCCCGAAATCGGGACGAATGCTCCTTACATCTTCCTCGCGCTCATACACCGCAAAGTAGTTGTCTGCGATTTGCATAATTTCAGCAGGAGTCTTTCCCAGTCCTCCGATCAACGCCGCCGGCGGGTCAGTGCAAAGCCAAGGGACAAGGGCGGGGAAGTCCATCACCAGTGAGTCGCCGTCACAAGAAACCGTGAGCGTGCCGCTGAAACGGGTTTCGAAGCGCACCGAATTGCATCCAGGTGCAAGAATTTGCATCAGTACAAACGCGGACGCCAGGGTCGCATGCCCGCAAAGTTTCACTTCGCAGCGTGGCGTAAACCACCGGAGCTCATAACTTTCGCCGCGAGGAACAAAATAAGCGGTCTCAGAAAGATTATTTTCCGCGGCGACCGCGCGCAATAATTCGTCATCTAACCACTCCACGAGGGGGCACACCGCGGCTGGGTTGCCTGTGAAAGGGCTAGCTGTGAAGGCGTCTACATGAAATACCGCGACGGACATCACCCTATGGTACTCGGAGGGGGACGTGGATAGAATCGTCAGACTGCCGTTTGTGCCTGTGCATAGATTCGGAGATCCTCATGCCAGCCATTTACAGTGAAACCGCGATTCGTCACCAACTGATCGAGCACTTGTCGAGTGCCCGCCAGAAGACCGATGGCCTTTTTGCCATCGTCAAATCCGATTCTCTCTACGAACGGCCCATCTCCGAACGCCACCGCATCATTTTCTACGTCGGACACCTCGAAGCTTTCGATTGGAACCTGTTGCACGACCGCGTGCTTGGATTGAAAAGTTTCCATCCTGAGTTCGATCGGCTTTTTGCGTTCGGTATCGATCCCGTTGGCGGCGGCCTGCCCACCGATCAGGCTTCCCAGTGGCCGTCGATTGCTGCGGTCCAGGAGTACGTCAGGAAAATCCGCACTCTTCTGGACGAACAATTGCCGGAAGCGCTCGAGTCTAATTCCTCCGGAAGGGACGGGTTCTCCCTTACCACTCTGCTCAATGTTGCCATCGAACATCGGCTCATGCACGCCGAAACACTGGCCTACATGCTGCATCAATTGCCGCTCGATCGGAAAATCCGGCAAGCAGAACATGCAGATGTTGTTACAACGCCTGTCGTTCATCGCAGCATTGAGATTCCCGCCGGCGCGGTTACACTCGGGATCTCGATCGCTAACAATTCATTCGGTTGGGATAACGAGTTTTCAGCCCACGCTGTCCCTGTTCCCGCCTTTGCCATCGATCAATACAAAGTTACTAACCGGCAGTATCTCGACTTCATCGCCGCGGGAGGCTACGAAACTCGCTCGCTCTGGAGAGCCGATGGCACTGAGAATGACTGGAATTGGAAATCCCAGCGCGAAATTTCTCATCCCGCTTTCTGGAAACGAGATGGCAACCAGTGGCTGTATCGGACCATGTTCAACGACGTCCCCCTTCCGTTGGATTGGCCAGTCTATGTGAGCCAAGCGGAGGCGAAAGCCTACGCGAACTGGGCAGGGAAGTCGTTACCCACCGAAGCCGAGTGGCAGCGCGCCGCATACTCCACCTCGCACGGCGACCAGCGGCCGTATCCCTGGGGGAGCGAATCGCCCTCAAATGAATTGGGCAACTTTGATTTCGCCCGCTGGAATCCGGCTCCAGTGAATGCCTTTCCCGCGGGCCAGAGTGCCTTCGGCGTTCAAGGCATGTTGGGCAACGGCTGGGAGTGGACCTCCACCGAGTTTGCCCCTTTCCCCGGATTCGAACCGTTCCCGTTCTATCGCGGATATTCCGCCGATTTCTTCGATGGCAAACACTTCGTCATGAAAGGCGGATCGGCGCGCACCGCGGCGTGCATGTTGCGGCCTACGTTCCGCAACTGGTTCCAGGCTCACTACCAATTTATCTATACCGGATTTCGTTGCGTAAGCCGCTGACTCGTCATAAGGAGTTGTCACATGCTCGTTCACCCTATTACCGCCAACCTGACCTATGAATTCGCAGCCGACGTTCGCGCTGGCCTCAACAAGCCGGGCCAGAAGGAACTGCTCTCGAAATACTTGTACGACGATGTTGGCTCAGCATTGTTCGAAGTGATCAGCCACCTTCCGGAGTACGGCCTTACGCGTGCCGACGAGCGCCTTCTGCGGCGTCACGCCGGAGATATTGTCGAGCGGCTCGCCACTCCAATCGCTGTCGCGGAACTCGGCAGCGGCAGCGGCAAGAAGACTCGCCAGATCCTCGAGGCTCTTTGCCGTCGCCAGCGTACCCCCTACTATCCCATCGAGATTTCTCGCGCTGCTCTTGCCATGTGCGAGCGCGAACTCAGCGATATCGATTCCATCAGCATCCTCGGCTTCGAGCGTGAGTATCTCGATGGACTGCTCGAAGTCGCCGCTGAGAGGAAGCCTGGCCAGCATCTTCTCGTGCTGTTCCTGGGCAGTACCATCGGAAACTTCGATCGCATGGCGGGTCTCAAATTCTTGAACCAGGTCCGCCGCATTTTGCAGCCCGGGGATTCGCTTCTCCTGGGCACGGATCTGGAGAAGCCAGCCGCCCAACTGCTTGCGGCCTACGACGATGAATTGGGAGTGACCGCGGCTTTCAACTTAAATCTGCTGGCTCGCATCAATCGCGAACTGGGCGCCGACTTCGATCTCGCACACTTCGAGCATGTGGCGAAAATCAATCACCAATCCCGCAGTGTTGAAATGCATCTCCGGTCGATCCGCCGCCAGACCGTAAGTATCCCTGCTGCCGGGCTTACCGTCGAATTTCTCAAAGGCGAAACCATCTGGACCGAAAGCAGTCACAAGTATTCTCCCGAAGATATTTTACAAATGGCCCACACCGCTGGTTTTCGCTGTGATGTCCAGTGGATCGATGACCAGTGGCCCTTCGCGGAGAATTTGCTGATCGCAGAGTAATGGCATCGCCCCGACGCGCCTCCATAGCGTCCTGTATCGATTTGTGTCGGTTAGTGTGAAAAATTTCTTATCTCGAGTAAAACTTTGTAAATCCCACGGTTTGGGGTGGTCTAGCAATGTAGATTAATAAGAGCAATATGATCGCCACCACAAAGCGGTTTCTGGCGCTTGCCTTCTGCGCCGCCAGCGTAGTCGACGTTTTATGGGTCCCCACCTGTTGTGCGAAGTCGTCCAGCCAAGCGACGCAGGAAGCCGCTGCTCCTGGCGCAGTCGGCAGGCGCATCGGCGCCGTTAAAGCCATCAATGGCACAACCATCACGCTCACCCCGGACTCCGGCTCCGACGTCAACGTCACGGTTCAGCCTGCGACCCGCATCGTCCGCATCGCGCCTGGCGAGAAGGATCTGAAGAATGCAACGCCGATCCAGTTGCGGGATGTTCAGGTCGGCGACCGCATTCTGGTTGGAGGCAAGTTGTCTGACGACAATCTTTCGCTCGTCGCTTCCTCGGTGGTTGTGATGAAGCGATCCGATCTTCAAGCCCGGGATCAACAGAATCTGCAGGACTGGCAGAAGCGTGGAGTGGATGGACTCGCCAGTGCCGTGGATGCATCCGGTGGAAGTGTCGCGATTTCCACGCGAGGCAAGAACCTTGTTATTCACACCTCTACTGCCACGGTCATTCGCCGCTACCCGCCGGACTCGGTGAAGTTTGAAGATGCCAAGCCCAGTTCGTTGCAGGAAGTTCACCCCGGCGATCAAGTACGTGCGCGCGGCGACCGCAGCGCCGATGGAAGCGAACTGGCAGCCGACGAAATTGTCTCTGGAACATTCCGCAATTTTGCCGGCACCATCAACTCCGTTGACGCAAGTTCGTCAACGCTCAGCGTTCACGACTTATTGTCGAAGAAAAACGTGCTCATCAAGATCACTCCGGATTCCCAGCTTCGCAAGTTGCCGCCTGAGATGGCTCAGATGATGGCCAAGCGTTTGAAAGGAGCAGCTAGCGGCGCTATGCCCGGCGCCTCGCCCAGCTCCACCTCCACCATGAACGACCAGAATGGGCGGCCGACAGGCTCTTCGGGGGACCCAGGAGGTAGTGGGACAGGCGCACGTTCGGGCGGCGCTCCCGATTTGCAGCGGTTGATCAACCGCGCGCCGGCGACGTCACTGGCTGACCTGCATAAGGGCGATGCGGTGGTCATTCTCTCGACGGAGGGCACGGCCTCGGAAGCAGGCACCGCGATCCAACTGGTCAGCGGCGTCGAACCGATTCTGCAAGCCGCACCCAATGCCGGCCAGGCCATGATGCTCGCTCCTTGGAGCCTTGGCGCACCCTCCGGCGACGCTGGAGGCCCATAGCGGTCGCGTCCTACGCAACGAAATCGCGCAACTAGAGCGAAGACTCTTTTCATGGAATGGGATATTGAATGAAGTTACGGAAGTGTTTGTATTTCATATTCGTTTTCTCATGGTTGCAGTTCGCGATGGTCGTATCCTCGATCGCCGCGGCGCAGACCGCCTCAGGCGCCTTGCGCGGGCAAGTAAATGATCCATCTGGCGCCGCCATCCCGAACGCCAACGTCGTCCTCACTCCGGCGGCCACTTCCTCCACTCCCATCAAAACGCAAGCGAACGGACAGGGCCAATACGAATTCAAAGGGCTGGCTCCTGGTCAATACACATTGAACGTTGTTGCCCAGGGGTTCGCAGTCTACGAAAACGATAACGTAGTCATCGCGAACCAGCCTCTAATCCTCAACATCCCCATGGCCATTGAGGTCGAGCAGCAGAAGATTCAGGTTTCCGATACGGCGCCTACCGTCGACGTCAATCCAGCGAACAATGCCGGAACCATCATCATCTCAGGGAAAGAATTGGAGGCCTTGCCCGACGATCCCGACGAATTGCTCACCGACCTGCAAGCGCTTGCCGGACCTTCCGCCGGGCCCAACGGCGGACAACTCTACATTGACGGCTTCACTGCCGGCCAACTTCCTCCCAAGTATTCGATTCGCGAAATCCGCATCAATCAGAATCCTTTTTCCGCCGAGTATGACAAGCTGGGCTATGGGCGCATTGAGATCTTCACCAAGCCCGGCACCGATAAATTTCATGGCCAGCTTTTGATCAACGGAAACGATTCGGCCTTCAACTCGCCAAATCCATTCGGGGGCGCCAACCAACCGGGTTACTATTCCACTCAGTTCAGCGGCAACATCGGCGGACCGATCAACAAGAAGGCGTCGTTCTTTTTCGATGCCCAGCGACGCAACATCAACGATCTTTCTGCCGTCAATGCCGTCATTCTGGACCCCACCACTTTCGCCGAATCGGCGATCATCCAGTCCGTGCCAAGTCAGAGGTACCGCACAAACATCACGCCCCGGCTCGATTATCAGCTCGGCAAAAACAACACGCTGACCGCGCGTTATCAGTATTACCGAGACACTCAAAATAACGATGGCATTGGACAATTCAACCTGTCTTCTCAGGGCTACAACCAGGATTCCACCGAACACACTCTGCAAATCAGCGACACCCAAATCATTGGCACCAAGATCGTGAATGAAACCCGCTTCCAGTACTTGCGCGAACTCAACAATCAATTCGCGTTAAATAGCCAGCCGGCTCTCAACGTCCTGGGATCGTTCAACGGCGGAGGCAACAGCCAGGGCAGCATTCTCGACCACCAGGATCATTACGAACTGCAAAACTACACTTCCATCGTGCACGGGAATCACACGATCAAGTTCGGGACCCGGCTGCGCGGGATCAGAGACGCAAACAGCTCGACTTCCGGATTCAACGGCACCTTTACGTTCTCTTCGCTGCTCGACACCGCGACCGAAACCGGTTGCGTTCCCGTGATCGGACAACCGCCATGTCCAATCTCTTACCAGCACGCCATCGAGAACAGCGGAAGTGTCACCACGCCGATCGCGACGCAGCTCGCCTACACGGTCGGGACCCCGCCTCTGGTGGTGGGCAACTTCGATGCTGGACTTTACGCCCAGGATGATTGGAAGGTTCGCTCGAACATCACCTTCAGCTACGGCATGCGCTTCGAGACCCAGACTGGGATTCAAGATCACGCCGATTGGGCTCCGCGGCTCGGTGTGGCCTGGGGTGTCGGCGGCAAGTCCGCACCTCCGAAGGTCGTGCTGCGCGGCGGCTTCGGTATGTTTTATGACCGCTTTCAAGAGGCACAAATCTTAGAAGCCGAGCGCCTGAATGGCGTGACGCAGGAACAGTTTGTCGTCAACAATCCCGAATGCGCCACTCTCACGGATTTCTCTGGCTGCACCGGCGTCGTCACGCCCGCAACGCCGACCACTTACCACATTAGCCCGCGCCTGCGCGCACCTTACACCATGCAGTCGGCAATCAGTGTGGAGCGGCAGCTGACCAAATCAGCGACGTTATCCGTCACCTACTTGAACTCCCGCGGCCTCGATCAATTGCTCACCATCAATGCTAACGCTCCCTATCCCGGAACTCCGTGCAATCCGTCGTGCGTGCCCGTTAGCGGCGGCAACCTTTATGAGTATGTTTCCGAGGCGGTCTTCCGGCAGAATCAACTGATTACGAATAGCAATGTACGCCTCGGCTCCAAAATTCAAGTATTTGGCTATTATGTTCTGAACTATGCCAATAGCGACACCTCCGGCGTTTCCAGCTTTCCATCGAACTCCTACAACATTGGCGCCGACTACGGGCGCGCTTCCTTCGACACCCGCAACCGGCTTTTTTTCGGCGGCTCATTCGCTCTGCCCTTTAACTTTCGCCTCAGCCCGTTCATGATCGCCAGCAGCGGGTCTCCTTTCAACATCACTACCACCAACGACCTCAACAACGATTCCATCTTTAACGATCGTCCGGGACTGGCTCCCGGAGCCAGTTGTAGTGCCGCTAACATTTATTGCACGCCGCTTGGAACTTTCGATGCCAATCCGGCCAGCCCTGCAGTTGCCGGTGAAAAAATTACTCCCATCAACTATGCCACCGGTCCATCTCATGTCGTCCTGAATCTGCGGCTGACAAAGACTTTCGGATTCGGCCCCAAGGTTAGCAGGCCTGCCGGCAATCAAGGGTCCGGTGGCGGGCCTGGCGGTGGCGGACCGGGAGGTGGTGGTGGTGGGCGTGGTGGTGGCGGAGGACCGCGCGGTCCACTGTTCGGTGGAGGACCGGGAGGAATGCCCAGCGCTGGTTCCGACCGGCGCTACAGTGTCACTTTCGGGGCGTACGCGCGCAACATTTTCAACAAAGTAAACTTTGGAAATCCCAGCGGCATTTTGGGTTCACGATTTTTTGACACCCCAAATGGGCTCGCGTCAGGCGGACCCTACGCGAATGGTGCGGCAAATCGACGCATCGATTTGGTTGCGACCTTTAACTTCTGATTCGGCGGCTGTGTGCTTCGCGACTCGTTTTCCCGAAAGCGTACTGGGCAGCTTTGACCAATCACATCCGTCTACACGAGATCGTGCCGTTCGGGTTATCCTGAAAGAGCGGCCGCGCATGCCACCGACGCCCGCAGAATAATTTCGTTTGTCATTGATTCCCACCACAAGACGTCAGTTTCTTTACTGGGCCGCAGCCGCTGGCACGGTCGCGATTGCCGGCGACTCATTCCTGTTGGAACCAAATCGCCCTCGCATCGTGCGCCAGGATTTCTCGTTGCCGCGCTGGCCCGAGCGGCTGAACGGTTTCACCATCGCTCTACTCAGCGACTTTCATTTCGACCCTTATTTTTCGCTGCACCCGTTGCATGCGGCCGTTCCTCTCGTCAATAGCCTCCGTCCCGACCTGATTGTGCTGACTGGGGATTTTGTTTCCGCGCCGCTGATCGGAGACGACGCCAAAGCGGCGTTTGCCGCCGAACCCTGCGCTAAGGTCCTTCGCCAGATGGCCGCTCCCTACGGGTTGTGGGCGGTCATGGGAAATCACGACTTCCACACCGATCCGCAACACGTGACCCGCGCCCTTCAGGCCGAGGGCATCAACATGCTGGAAAACCAGTCGGCGGCGATTGAGCACGATGGCGCACACTTCTGGCTCGCCGGCGTGAATGACGTGCTCAGCCAAACTGCCGACCTGACAGAAACTTTGCGTAGCGTTCCCGCCGGCGAAGCCGTTGTCCTGCTGGCCCACGAACCAGACTTCGCCGACGAGGCCTCGAAATTTCCCATAGACCTGCAACTCTCCGGGCACTCGCATGGAGGCCAGGTCAGAATCCCGTTGCTTCCGCCGCTTTACTTGCCTGCATTGGCGAAGAAATATGTGCTTGGAACCTACCAGGTCGGTCCGCTCCCGCTCTATACCAATGCCGGCATCGGGACCATCGGAGTTCCGGTGCGATTGAATTGCCCGCCCGAGATTACGCTGATAACGCTGAAGTCTTCAGCGCCATCTTCCACGAAACGATAAGACTGAACCCGCCGCGTGACTGACGCCGTTGCGTGACCGCTACCATCTTGCCGGCTTGAGGTGTGCAACTGCCTTCACAATGAGAACCTTGAACCGCCCTCGGATATGCGTAAGCTATTGATAACAGACTGTTTGTGAAAGGCGCAACCTGGCATTAGACTTGCCGATAGATAAAGCATACGGGAACAAAACCCGCGCTGATCGAGGGATCGCAACGTGCTTCGTCGTCTCTGGCCTCTGTTTCTAATTTTCGTGATTCCTGCTGCCGCTTCCGTGCGGGCTGCGTCTCCACATTTTCGCCAGGCAGTTTTATTAGAGCGCGAACACAAACTCTGGAAGACTCCCATCCGCGCCTCCCAATTCAGCGATGTGCCGCATGTTAGCGCGCGTGCGCGCTGCGAAGATACCCAGCCCCCCGAGGCTCTCACCACCCCCAATCCGCTGATGGTTCCGGCCGCTGCTGGAATCAAAGTAAAGGTCAGCTTCATCATCGGCGCCGACGGGCGGGTACACAGTCCGCTCATTCTCGAAAGCGCCGGGCCGGTGGGTGACCGCAACGTCCTGCAAACCGTACGGGCGTGGCGGTATCGTCCCGCGACTTGCAACGGTGTGCCTACCGAAGCCGAAGGGAAGATCGAGTTCTCCCGGCGCTAGGAAGCGCTCTCTTGGGCTAGAATGAATCATTACCTCACCCAATAAGAGCGCGGTCTGAATCGTGGATAGAGACAAGAAACCCGACAAACCATCTGGCCGAGTTCCGGCGCAGGATTCCGAGGACGCAACTCCCAGCGTGGGTCCGTACAATCCGGCGTTAGGCGAAATCTATCAGCGTCTGTATCCGGAGATGCGGCGGCCCAAGCCCAATCAGGAAGCTATTGCCGCGGCTCTGCAAGCCATGCAACGCCTCACCATGAAGACGGATTCCGAAACCGCCGTGGAGGAAACCACGCCGGAAACTGCTCTCAGTTCTTCCACCGCTTGCCCTTCCTGCGGACATCACAATCGCGAACGCAACAAGTTCTGCGGCATGTGCGGACTGACCGTTGAAGCCGCGCCAGATGAATCGTCCTCTTCCGATTCTCCGACGCTAGACACGCAAACCGTGGAATTACCGGACTTCGCCAGCGAGCTACCTCAAACTCCGCTACGAGCACAGGAATCCACACAGGAAGTGCATCCTCCGGCCGGTGCTCCTGCGGGCGCGCACCACTATCACCATCATTACCATCATCACTATTTCCAGGGCGGAGTTGACGGTGCTGTTGCAGTGCAGCGAGCGAACGCGCCGGAAAGCGCGCGCGAAGCGGACCGGCTACGCGTCGCCGCTGCTGCCAAGGGCGAGCCGATGAGCCGCAGCGAGGCTGCGGTGCGGCGTCTGACGCAGGAATGGGTTTTGGCCTGCAACACGCGGCAGCTCGATGAACTGCTCGACCTCTACGCGCCCGATGCGCTCGTGCTGCGCTCGAACCTTCCGCTGCTCCGGGGCGCTGCGGCGGTGCGCGAGTTCTTCTTCTCCGCGATCGAATCCGGTCTGGGAGAAGTGTCGGTTGAACCGATCCGCGTGGAAGTGGTTGGCGATCTCGCCCATGAAGTGGGACGCTACAGTGCGCTGGTTCCCGGCAATACGGGCAAGCGCCGCGAAGAGCGCGGCAAATATCTCTGGGTCTTCGCCAAGCAGAGCAGCGGAGACTGGAAGCTGGTCTCGGAATGCTGGTCGAGCGATCTGACGCTTTCGGGCGCGGAGTCTGATATTCCGAAGCAGGCTCCGTCAGCGAAGACGCAGCAGCGAAGAAGCTAGCCTTCGTCGTTCGATTGTCATCCTGAGCAAGCGTTCTTTGCGCCGCGAAGAGCCTGTCCCGAGCTTGCCGAGGGAATCTGGGCGAGCCGCGCGATGTGTCGCGCTTTTTGCGGAACAATAATCGCGCATTTGGCGCGCTTCCGCATCACGCCTTCACCCCAAGCTTCCTCAACTCCTCCCGCAACTGTTCCAGCGTTTGCATCTGAATCGTGCGCATGCCGAGGTTTGCGGCGCACTCCAGATTCAGAGCGCGGTCGTCGATGAAGCAGCATTGTTCGGGCTTGATCTGCGTAGTCTCGATCGCGAGGCGGTAAATGCCGCTTTCGGGCTTGCGCAATCCCACGAAGCAGGAGCTGACAAACAGGCGAAAGATTTCCCGCAAGCCGTACTTCTCGATGCGGTGCAAGTTCAACTCGCGGGACTCATTGTTGATGGTTCCCATGAAGTATTTTCCGGAATCGGCGAGGGTGCGCGCGAAGGCCAGAACATCCGTCATCGGCTGCGACAGAGAGAACATATAATCTCGAAACTCTTCGCGAGTGAACGAACGGTCTTTGTAAAAGACAGTGCGATCCAAATATTCGTCGAGCGAGATCTTGCCGCGTTCGAACGACGAGACGACCATTTCGTGCCGTGCGTGAAACTCTGCTTCGTCGAGACGAAAGTGTTCGAGCGCCGCAGCGCGTTCGGTGCGATCCCACGCGTTGCTGAGGAGAACTCCTCCAACGTCCCAAAAGATGGCGTGAATTTCCGGCACGGACGAAATCTCCCTTGTCGTTCTGATTTTAAGCAATTGTCCTAATGTTTGTAGATCGTTGTCTCGGGATGGTAGTTGCGCCAGTCGAACCAATAATCTTTCAGGGCCGGGATGCGGGCAAGGCATCTTCCTTGCGCGGGGCCTGAGGTGGCGCAGCCCTGGAAGTTCCACTGGCTGGCGGTGGTGGTGTCGAGCAGCGTCCAGTCTTTCTTAGTTTCAGAACTTTTTCCCGCTTGCTCATCGGCGGAGGCATCAGCTTGGAAGAATTCGGCGTCGTGGCCGTCGATGCGGCTGAGGAAGACGCGGAATGATTTGCCGTCGGGGCCGAGGACGAGAAGCAGTGGCGTGCCGTTGACGCGATCGAGAACGGGAGACTGCTTGGCAAAAGTTTCCCAGGGATAAGCGCGGGCAGCGCCGTCCATAGTGAGTCCGATGACCACGTCGCGCGACTTCAGTTCGGTGCCGGGAAAGCTGATCACGACGGGGAGCTTGGCTACGTCGGGCTCCCAATTGCTGTCGTACTCTTTCGTATATTTGGCGACAGGTGCGAGCACCTGGCCGGAAGGAGATTCGCTTCTCCACTCACCGAAGGTGAGTTCGTCGCTGAGGACGAGTTCGAGCGCTGCGCCCTGCAGCGGGCCGTAGATGGCTTTGCCGGTGATTTGTTGCCACCAGGTTCCAGTTTCCTTATCGCGCATGAGGAAGTTCTGGTTGTTGATGCCGGCGAGATAAAAATGCAGCACTCGTCCGTTGATGGTTCGCGTCCACACCAGACCGGTGTGACAGAGCGTTCAATAAGTGACAGCGATCGGCACGCCGTTGACGACGTCGTTAAGCACATGATGGTAGGCCATCTGGCTGATGGGATAGGCGCGGGCGTCGGCGCCGAGGTGGACGGCCATGATCATTTCTTTCGCGTCAAGCTTGCTGCCGGATTGCGCCAGGAATTGCGGGCCGGCGATGGGATGGAACATCCACTCGAAGTAGTTGAGGCGAGCCATGACCGCGGAGAAAGTGACGACCAGCAGCGTGAGCACGAGGATGGATCTGCGCCAGCGGCTGGCGGTCTTCCACAAGGCGAAGGCGAAGACGAGGCAGACGAGGGCTGCGATCAGCGTGCCTAGCGGAGCGCGCTGGCGTAAGGCCATGGCGACGAAGAGTGCGCGCGGCGCTTGATGACGAAATGGACGAATGATGAATGCGGGAACAAAGAACAGGGCGATGGCGGCGACGGCGCAGAAAGAATAGGCGATCCATATCCACAGCGAAGTGCGGCCTTCACTTTGAAGTTGCGGCGGAGTTGCGCTCATCGACTTAGTCACTTCAGGGATTCTAACCTGAACGAACAACGCTTGCTCGGAAAGAAATCACCACCAGAAACTAAAACCCCGATCCGCGGAGCAGGACCGGGGTTTTCGTTGATGCGTGTTGTTGTGAGTTATTGTGGAGTGAAGTTCTGGTGGAAGCTTAAGCTCACTACGTCCTGGAAACTGGGGGTTCCGGGAGGCAGGTTCGCCGGGTTCTCGAACAGCGTGTCGAAGAAATAGTTACGTTGCGGCGCGCCGTACACTGACGTGCAGCACTTGAAATTGCCCGTGGCATACTGCGAGTAGTACATGCTGATCATCGACCCGGCGTAGTTGACGACTGCACCGTTTCCATTGTCGGAGCGGTCCTCAAGATAGCGGAGGAAGTTGTGCATGCCCCCGTCCGTCCCAAAGTCCACTTCGGTGGACCACCCAGGATTCGGGAACGGAATGCTCTTTCCCGCGATGATCGCCATCCGGTAGTAGCTAGTGTTTCCATATCGACCTATGGTGCAGTTACCGGTTTTAACTGCGCAGCCGGGGTACTCGAAGCTCTCGTAGTCTGTCCAGCCAGTGTTGGTCGACGGACTCGTGTTGTTCGCCGGTGGGTTCGACAGTAGCGTAACCGCATCGGCCATGATGGATGCCGCCGAGTGCGGAGTCGTGAGTATGTTTTCGCTCGGCCAGAATGGATCGGCGGAACCGGTGTTGTAGTCGCCCCAGACGTACACGGGCTCTTCCGAGGCGACGGTGAAACCGTTACCGTTGGCCGACAAGCTTCCGCCTGTTGGCGGAACGAAACTTTTGCCGGAGCTATCCATACCACCATCGACCAGGCGCAGGACATGGCGCGGTCCGGTCACCATGTTCCACTCTGCTGTGCCGGTGCCGTTTGCGGCCCATAACGCGCCGTACGACTCGCATTGCACCGCGTTGGCTGTGACCGTCCCGTAAATGTAATAAGGCAAGGCCATGTTCGTCGTGTTTGTGATGCCGAAGCCGGCGCCCAGGTACGTCTCTCCCCACTTATCGACCTTGCCGCCGTTCACCGCCGCGCCCTTTACGGCCGTATCTTCCGGCGAATAACCAACGGGGACGGTGGGGGGATTGTATGCGTAATAGGTGATCGGCTCAAGGTTTCCGTCGGGCACACCGACGGCGGAGCCGCTGTTGACGACGTCGTTCAAGCCGGACATGCCTGAGAGGCCGGGGGGATAAAACGGCGTCAACGGATATTTGTCCGGCAACATGCCACGGCGATCGGAGAAATACAGAATGTAGCCGTTGTACGTCGAGGCGTTGACCAACTTGCCGCTGCCGCTCGAATATGGTGTAGAGGCCTGCAGCCACAGCCACAGGTTGCCCACGTCGAGTTCAACAGCGTTCATGATTCCGACCGGACTGCACATCGCGTTAGCAGCTCCAGCTCCGCCGGGATCTCCCGAAGGCCGGGCATCGCGCGGTTCGCCTTCGCGTGAGTCATAGAAGTTGATGGGCAGCCAGTTGTTGGCTGTTCCCAATCCTCCCATCGCACTGCCTGTGCCCACGGTCTCTTGCAGCTGTTGCAGAATCAGGATGGCCGGACTGACGCCATTCTGACACTGAGCCGCGGGGTAGTTAGGATAGTTCTTGCACAGCGGAGCCGTGGCGGTGGAACTGTTGTAGGGATGCGTCGGCGGCTGATTGTAGGTGCGGCCAAAACCGTAGCCCAGCCATTGCGTCGTAATGCCGACCCATGAAGTGGGGGTGTTCCCGCAATTAGCGGCGGTTGTCGGGCAATATTCCACGCGGAGCCACGCACCCGTACACGGCGTCGATTGAGTGACCTGGCCAAACAGCGGCCACGACGCTAGCGTGCTGAGGCATCCCGTGGGCGCCTGCGCTGCCCAGTCGTTCGTGCCGGCGCCCTTCAGGGCGGTGGCGAAGTACATATTGCCGAGCCCGGGGACACCACCCGGCACTGTCTGCTTAGTGGTGACAAAGCCGGCGGTGCCGAGGTTTCCGAACGGCGTTCCGATCTGAATGTCCTGCGTGGCGCTGTCGGAACGGGTTTCACCGGGATAGAGTTCGGCCTGGGTATCGGCCAACAAGATGCGGATCGAAGCTTCGTTGTAAAGCCGCGCGGCTGACAGCTGCGCGGTGTCGCCGGGTGTAGGTTTGCGAATGATGTCGATCGCACCCACGCTCGAGCTGTTCACGAAGGGCAACTGCAACTTGGTGGCGCCGGTGGCTCCGTTCTCGACGAATCCTTTAAAGGTTCCTTGGGAAATTCCGGGCCAAGTCAAGGTGTTTGCCGTGCCGGTCGGAGGAAAACCGCCTGTCCAGCTTCCAGTGGTGAGAACAAGGCAGTTCGAGCCTGCTCCTGGCCCAGAGGCCGGAGCCGCAGGACAACCACCCGAGGCATTCGGGATGAAAACGTTGCCGTTATAAGAGCCGGCGCTGGGGCCGGCGGCGGTGCCATTCTCCAGTTGCGAGATGATGACCTGTCCTACCGCGGTAATTTTGTCGGTAAAGGTCAAAGGACCGCCGTTGGCAGCCAGGAACAAATTGCCATTGGTATGAACGCGGCCACCGAAGTTGAATGGCGGTCCGGCGAAATAGTCGCAATCACCGTCGCAGAATACACCGAACTCGAAAGCGGGCAGCAGGGCAACTTCCACCGTGCGCGTCAGGTTAACGGAAGCGCCTGTGGGTGTAATCGCGGCATTGGTCGTGGACTCGAACGCCGAGGAAGCGCGAGTAGCCGTCACTTGCAGGTTGAAGGGGATGAGAGTTGCCACCATTCCTTGATTCTGGCCAGCACCGACGATGTCCCACGAACCGCAGGGTTGCGGAGGATTGGGACAAGGCGTCCCGTTGGTTTGGGTAGCCGGCCAAGTGATGGACTCGACATAGTTCATGCTGGTGATGTTCGAGCCGGCAACGTTGGTCGGCCAATTGGCGGGAGCGGCGAGAGCCGTAATGGCCGCGGCATTCGGCGTCTGAGAGGTTTGATACAAGACGGAAAGTTGGGCCGTCAGGTTTTCGATGCCGGCCTCCGCGCCGTAGTAGGCTTCATTGCCTTCCAGGTCGTTGCTTCCCATACGCTGTTCATTGCTCACCAGATACAAAAGGCCGACGGCCAGCGCCGACATTACCAACGTCAACAAAAGCGCGGCGATAAGCGTAAAGCCCCGCGAATCCCATCTACGCTTGTTCATTTTCTTTCCCCCTCAAACCCTCAGACTCGACACGTTTAAGAAAGCGGCTCATTGGCAAACCGTATTTTGGCTGCTGTAGGAGTTGCAGAAACTCATGTTGCCAGTGCTGACGGAACTCGCCAGATACATGCTCTGAAATCTTTTTCCACTTGAAACCAAGCTTTGCCCCATTACCCACATGTTGACCTTCTGAATGAGGGCGGGGGAATCGCCGGCTGCGATCGGGTTGGATTGATTCGCATTCATCAGCCCGGCTGTGGAACTGATTACGTCATAGCTGAATTGCAGGTTGATGATGTTATCGGCTACCGGAACCGCAGTGAGCCCGTTAACCTGGCGCATGAGGCGCGGAGTTTGAACCGTACCGCCGGCCGGTGGAACTTGGAGAAAGTAAGTGACCGCGTTGAGGCGGCAGACGGTGACCGTGTTGCCTCCGCCAAGAGCGGGTCCTAAGTTGTTAATCATGTTGGCCAGGCTATTGGCGACGGCCGTACCTTGGTTGAAATTCAGAGCATCCCCGCTCGCAAAATTGATTTGAGCATTGCTTGGAATACCGGTGATTTCGGCCACGACGGCGGCGGTTTGAGCGGCGCTGGTTCCCCCGGCTCCAACGCCAGTCCCTGGAGTGCTGACGAGGAAGAACAGCAAGTCGCCTACGTTAAGGCCGCCGGGCGCGAGAATGTTCTCCGGCAGGGCCCCGTTGGGGGTGGCCACCAGTGCCACTGCGGCATCGGTTGTGGAGGGAAAAGTGAATGCGAAGTTGGTCAGCGGAAAATTGTAGTCGCAGTAAATGGAGGTGATGCTGTCGTTCACCGCCGCGGGAGCGCTGGGGATGGCCACGCCGTTCTGCACGCCGTTGCCGAAGCCGGGCAGGATGCCATACATGTAGTTTCCGGTCGGATAAGTGTCGGCGGGAACGTAACAGGTTCCAGCTTGGTTGCAAGCGACTTTGGTGGGCGTTCCGACGGGCAATTGCAGGCCGCCGGAAGGCAGACCCGCGCCCGCCATACTGATGTCCTTCGTCATTAACTCGATGCCGGCGCGCATATTTTGCTGCACCTCGGCGCGCTGCGTCACGGTGAAGGTCGCGTTCATCCCTTGGCGGAACAGGCTCGTCATAGCGACGATGAGGATGAGGCCGAGGGTGGCGGCGATCATCAGTTCCAGAAGGCTGAAGCCGCGTTGCGAGTTGGTGATGCGCATCTTCATGGTTTTCATCGGATTAGTGGTAGCTGGAGACCAGCCCGTTCACGGTGTAGGCATAGGGGGTGCCTTGCTGGCCGGGTTTAATGTAGGAAACAGTGACGCTTACGGCGATGAGATTGGTATTGACTGCGCCGCTCGGCAGAAACGTCGGAGCGAAAGTGATGGTGCGGGTGAAATTGCTCAGGCTGTAGGTGACGTCATCGGGAGTACCGAGGACCCCGTCGGGGCCGGGAAGCACCAGGCATTCCACTCCGCCCGGGCAAGCGACGCCGGTGTCGGGAGCGGTACAGGGCACATCATCCGCCGTGCCGACGATGCCATCGGGTCCGGCGCAGAGCAGTGGCTGGGCTCCGCTCAGGAAGATTCCGCCGTTGGCGAGGTTGTTGATGGCCGCGAATGGCTCTTGCTGGCTGTTGCGGGCAGTGTAGATGCTTTCCAAGGCATCGAGCGCCTTGTGGCGCGCGATGAGATTCTCCTGCGCGGATTCGGTGGCGCGGATCGTGGTAACGAAAGTCGCCATCAGCGCGAGCAGGCCGATGGTCATAACGACGACAGCGGCCAGGAGTTCGATCAGCGTGAAACCGCCTTCCCTTGCATGTCTGCCGACGAATTGTTTTTTCTGCATCATTGTTGCACCCAAATCCAAGCACCCGCCTGTTGAGTCATTCGCCATCCCCGGATTCTGCCGGTCGTTCCCCAAACCGAGATAGCCCGCGAACTGAATAAACTGTCATTAATGCGGGTGATATAGACGAGGCCGTTGCTATAGTTGCCCAGGTTGTCCCGCGCGGAGCCGTCGGGCATGAACACGACGTAATTCAGGGGCACGCAAGCCGTGGACTCGAAATCGATGGCATTGAGGCCGCAGCCGAATCCATCGGGCGTGCCGGCGGGGAATCCAGCCTGCACCGCAAAACTTATATCCTGAGGTATCGAGTAGGTGATCACCTGCTGCAGCGGCTGCGCTATTCCCCCAACCGTGGGCGGCTGGTACTGGGTCTGAATGGTGCCCGCCGGAAACCCTACGGGATTGAAGTTGACATAATATTCGTGGCTCTGGGTGATGGCCAGATTTCTGGTATTGCGCAAGGCCATTAACGTGGTGGCATAGGCCGAGTCGACATGGGCCTGATTCAGCATGGGACGCAAGCCGATGAACGTGACGGCGGCCAGGATGAGAGCAATGCTGAGTGTGATCATCAACTCCAGCAGAGAGAAGCCACTTGTTTTCGTCGATGCCATAAGTTCTTGCCTTGGGGGGATCCGGTTGCGTAATTCCCGGACAACTTCTAAACCCCACTGTTTCATCCGCTTCATCCGCTACGCTCAAAACCCTTGTTGCACGAGGGCAACAGTGGCAGCACGCACTTGGTGGGGTGCGGACATTCTTCATCGTAGGGAGGGGGAGAGGCAGCGTCAAAGCACTACGGTGCAACGCACCAGTATTGGTCTTTTGTAATCAGCGAGGTGACTGATGTCACCGGATTGAGAGTAGGGGAGTTAAGAGAGTTTCACCACACGACCGGGAGGGCGGGAATGACTCCGGTAACTTGTCGGATGAACCGTGGTGATCCTACGATGGCATGCAGGTATGACTCTCTCATCGCTCCTGGTTTGCGCGGACGAGGCTTCGGTGCAGATGCTGAAGCGCGTCCTGGAAGAACTCGGCATTAAGGTGGAGTTGTGTCCAGACGTTACGCGCGCGGCCGTGCGGCTGGCGCAAGAGCGCTTTGACCTGATCATTCTCGATTGTGAAAAGCAGGGGGACGTCACGTCCTTATTGCACGAAACCCGCTCTTCGCGTTTGAACGATACTACGCTGGCGGTGGCGGTCGTGGCGGGACAAGAGAACATCCGCGAGATATTTTCTCTGGGTGTGAACTTTGTGCTGTACAAGCCGGTCTCTTATGAGCGTGCGTTGAGCAGCTTGCGCGCGGCGCAGGGCGTGCTCTACCGCGATAAACGCCGCAAGGGGCGCGCCACGGTACATACGCATGCGACCATCGACTACGCTGGCGGTGAACAGACACGAGCCACCCTGGTGGATTTGGCGGAAGATGGCATGGCGGTGAATTTTGGAAAAAGGCTGCCGCCGACTTGCAAAGTCTATTTTCAGTTTCAATTGCCGGGACAGATGGCGAGCGTGCGGCTCTCCGGCCAGGTGGTGTGGCAGGATTGGAACGGGCGTGCCGGGATTCAGTTTGTGGATGTGCCGCAGACTTCGCGACGGGTTCTGCAGGAGTGGTTGAACATGAATCTGGCGGATGCTCCCAGGCAGCAGTTGGCTGCGGAAGAAGTGAACGTGGAGCATTCGATTCGGCCTGACGAGAATGGAGTGTTGGCCGTCGCCGGGAAAAAGCAAGATCTGAAAATCAAGAGCAGTGAGGGGGAAGCGGCCGCCCGGCTGCGCGATGAGCCCAGCAACCGTCGCGGACAAGCGCGTTACGCGTGCCGTCTGGGGGCAGAGGTTTACCAGACGGGAAGCTCGGTACGGAATTACTGCCACCTGAGCGATCTTAGCCCCGGCGGATGTTATCTCGAAATGCCGCTGGCGTTCGCGCAGGGGACTGCGGTGGAGATCACGGTGCGCACGCAGAACATGAAGTTGCGCTTGAGCGGTGAAGTGAAGTCCTCGCATCCCGGCTACGGGATGGGAGTGCTGTTTCATGTGAATACCAGGGATGAACGGCACGGCGTGCGGCAGTTGATTGATTTTGTGGCGGCCACGGCTGAGGGTTCTTAGAAGCGGCTTCCGGCTTCCGGGTTCCGGTTCCAGTTATCGCCGTCACGTCTTGCAGTGAATTCCTGCGCAAAATAATTTCTCCGGGACTACGTTGATTAGGACCCCTTGCGTACGCGCCCACTGAATCTGGGGTATAACCCCTACCCTACCTCCGGTATTGGAATCATCGGGTTGGCCGGAAATTCCTTCCAGATCCGAAGGTCTAAAGAACTTAGACACCAAAGGCACTAACTACGTTGGCTAACCCAAATAAGACCCTCTCTCATGCTTAAAATTGAGGGTGCAAACTGTATCAGTCAAAAAGGGCGCGCAAGCCGAGCGCCTCGAAAGCGTCAATCGTGCTCGTCACGCTTTTGGAGATTGCATCGAGAGATTGAATGACCGACTGACTCTCAAAGGGCACTCCTATGTTGAATATTATTGTGATGGCCGCATGGCCCTATCCTTCAATTTAAGTGGGCCGTCCCGAGGAATCTTGAAACGGTGCGAATAGTCGGTGATGTATTCGGCGAAAAATTCCCCCTCATCGTCCTCAAGGCAGATGTTTGTAAATCTCATCAGATCGAAGATTGGAACCAAAAGTTGGTGCTTATCCCGGATGTTCAGATCGTGCAAGGCCCAAAGGGGATAATTCCCAGCCTTGTAGGGTTTTACGACATCGACGATGAGATCGCGAATTTTAAGCGCGTTCGGATCGTCGGTGAGCGCCTTCTTTTTCAATCCGCCCTTTATGGCAGCTATAAGTTCTTCCCGCTCGTCTCGGACTGGAAAGCGAGTGCGAGGATCCGTAACTCCGGTGGTGTCATGCATGGCTTGGTAGTAGAGCATATCAAGCGCACTTTTCAGGTTGTGCAAGGCATCGCCGATGATGAGCGCGGCGTCGATGGACGGGAAGCCGGACCTATCAATGTCGATGCGAACATGATTGCTCCTTTCGTGCATCTCGATGCTGACGGAGTAAAAATCAGACTTAGCGAACGAAGCCAAGAGTTCATTCAGGTCGTGGATGTGCTTCATGGCCCGTTCAACCTTATGTCTTGACGCGTAGAATTTCATGCCTGTTTCGGGCCGCCGTGTTTCTCGATCACCTTTAGCATCTCGATTACGTCGGAAAATCTTTGCCGAGCTTCTGCAGTTGGTCGCCGTGACAGGGCTGTTAGGTGTTCTTGTTGTACTCGGGACGATCCGCCGGGAGGCGGTCAAGAGCGTCGCCGAGAGTGACAACATAACCGAATCGCGTCTCCCCATCTTTGCCGAAGATAGTTCGGTATCTGACATAGCCGTAAATGACAAGGGTGCGCCTGAGGCGATCTTCCTCTCCTCCTGGTACGGCAAGGAACAAAGGGTAACCGCTATCGGGCTTACCTGCCGCAATTGGTTGCGAGGTACGATGGAAGATGTTCTTTTGGTCGCTAAAATCCGGTTCCTCTGGAATGGAGTCAAATACCTTCAAAGCCGCCCATTTTTCAGTAATCCATCCGATGCTTTTTCCTTCGTTCGCACAAACGCACAGCAGAGCTATGTTGATCGCGTTCCCGTCCGCGCCTTTAGTGTAGGCCATGAAGAGATTGGCGGGCTGTCGCATAAGTTCGACCATAATCCAAGCGCGTTCAGCATTGATGACGGCAAGAGCATTGTCGCTCGCAGCTTTGGCAGCATCTCTCGCTGCATTGGCGCTTCTTCTAGTAAGTACGGTCTGCCCAATCAGTATGCCGACACCCAAAAAACCACCTACAACTCCTACGATGGTAGCCAGAAGGTATCGGCGGTAAAGCGAGTCTTTCAATGGGTCGTAATTGTTTATTTGTCCCTGATAATGTGCGGAAGTGTTTTCATCGGCGCACCCGTCTCCTTGGCTGACGGTCGCGACTGGCGTGCCGTTGGATACATTGTGCTGTTTCTGGTTTGCTTTATTCTGCTGCTGTGGGGATTGGAATAAAAAGAGCATCAAGACTAGCAAGAGGCGCATAATCGCTCCATGAAGCAACCTGAATATATCGAAGGGCCGGAAGCGCCGGAGAATTTCAAACGCGGAATGATAGCACTGTTTAAGGGACGATTATTCACTTGACACAAATTTGAGATAGAACGGCGGTTGCCGTGAGAGGGAATGCTCTAAGGTTTCGTCCAAGGAAAGTCGTGACGGTGAACGTCGATGAGTCGTGGGTTGGCTTTTTCTAGTTCGTGTCCCTCTGGGCAGCGAAGGCGGAGCCTCCACTCTTTCTTCCGAACTGCGTCGAAGACCTTGTCCTCATCAATCGGGCTGGGAGTCACTACATATACTGCCGTCTTGCAGCCTTGCGTCCTGCATTCAAATCGCACGCGGAGGGTCACACAATCAATGCTCGGAAGCTGTTCTGATGAGGTTTCGGCGCTGTATACGGAGGCTAATCCACAAGAAAGGCAGCCCATTGCCGCTTTCCAACCATCCGCAGACCAGCCTAGGGGCGCTGGCCCCGGCAGACGTAGAACTTCGGGGCAGCCGTTGCAGCGGGTCCAGAATTGCTGGGCAATTGTTTCCATCGGTTGCCGAGTTTATCATGGTTCATCGGGTACTATGCGCCTATGACAGTCGAAACGGTGCATCTAATTGATCTCAGCGATATCATTGCGGAAATCGGGGCGGAAATCGGGGACAGCGGTGAACTGCACCCCTCGCGTGAGACAAGGAAATTAGGGACAGTTATTTTGCTG
>OCZU010000105.1_pt1 | contig 62339 bp, 54 predicted proteins | sample 1539001 | NCBI WGS metagenome assembly OCZU01 (sample SAMEA3539306, study PRJEB22396) | soil metagenome | biome: tundra; feature: field; material: soil | place: USA | collected 2010-05 | depth 0.15 m | reverse complement strand
TATTTCTTTCCCGCCGCTCCGGAACAAGGGAGAAGGAAATAAATTCCATTTCGACCACGAGGATGGAGTGAACGAACTCGATTTGAGCACCGAAGGGCTTGCGCCCGGGCAGTATACCATCACCGTGTTCTCTGACGAGTTCTCGCCGCACAGTGTCTACTTCATCTTAATTCCAGGGAAGGATCCCGACTGAGGAGGGTCTGGGGCTCGGCCTTGAAGTCCGGGTTCCTAGGGTTTCTGGAAGGATGGCGAGGATATGGAGCTCAGATCCTGGCGCTTTAGGATGCCATCGCTCCCTGATTCCTGGCGAATGGTTTCCAGAATTCGCCTGGCTGCGGCATAGTGGGACGCCGCCTCGGCGCTCCCACTTCCCGATAGCTCAAGGGTCCGGCCGAGCAGGTAGTGGCTTCGGGCTAGTAGCGCCTGCAATCCGAGTTTTTCACTCGTCCTCAGACTTGTCTCGAGTTCCTTCTTGGCCGCAGGATACTGATGAGCGTTCAGGAGAGCCTCGCCCAAGGCAAGCTCGGCCTCCGTGGAGATATGTTTCAGCCCCGCAGCATCGGCTTCCCGAGCTAGCGCCTTTAAGAGAGCGACAGGCGCCGGACTGCGCTTCTCCTGAACAAGGCACTTCGCCGAGTTGAGTTTCGACAGAAGGACAACCTCCTTCTCTGCGCCGCCCGCGGCTGCTACAATAGCCTTTGAGAATAAGTCCGCCGCCGCCTTGATGTCTCCTCGATAATAGAAAGCGTCTCCCTGAAAGTTTAAAATTTGTGCAATCAAAGTCTTATTCTGCAGTTCCAGAGCTAAAGTCTGCGCCTCGGCCAGGTTTTTTTGCGCATCGTCAAAGCGCCCAATCTGACTCAGCGAATGGCCGTACCCGCTCAGGATTTCCGCCATCCAGAAACTGCGGTCGTGCAAATCGCGAAATGTCTTCAAAGCTTCTTCCTTAGATTTGAGTGCCGCGCCGTACCTTCCCTGATACTCAAATATGGTGCCCATGCTGTACGACTGGATCGCAGCACCGTTCTTGTCACCGGAGCTTCGAAAGAGTTCGAGGGCCTGGAGGTAGTAGTCCAAACTTTGGCCATAGTCGCCGGCCTTCAAGGATGCTTCCGCGAGATTGTGCAGGGTTTCACCGACTTGACTGGGAATGTTGGCCTTCTTGCGGAGCTCCAGCGCCCGTTCATAATAAGTGAGCGCATCGCTGGACTGCCCTTTCGCGAGATAGACATTCCCGATATTGTTCAGGCACTGGGCCTGGTTATCCTCGTTGCCAGCATCGCGCTGGATTTGCAGGGATTCCTTGTAGCTCGTCAGCGCGTCGTCATAACGGCCACGATCGGCGTACAGCCCGCCAAGATTGTTCAGTGTGACACCGAGTCCCTTCTTGTCGCCGATTTCTCGCTGTAACTTCACGGCCTCCTGGTAACTCTTGTAGGCCTCTTCCGGCTTCCCGAGGCTAGCCTGAACCTGAGCGATATTGCCCAAGCTGAGCGCGATTCCTGGCTTCTGCCCGAGATTCCGCTTGATGGCCAAGGACCCCTGATAATTTCGCAGCGCTTCTTCAGGCTTATTGAGCTGTTTATAAGCGGCCCCGATAGCATTCAAGATCGTGGCTTGACCATCAGGGTTGTCGAGCTCGACGGACAGGCTCAGCCCCCGGTTCAAGTATTCCAGCGAGCCCTTTGGATTGTTGCTTCTGATTTCCACCCGGCCCGCGGCCAGCAAAGCGTCTACATGTTTTGGATCGATCGCCAATACCTTTGCAAGTTCAACCCGCGCCTTATCGTATGCACCGGTGGATTCGTAGAGTCCACCGAGATGAAAATGAACATCCACATCATCTGGTGAAGCCTTCTCCAGATTCTCGTAAGACTCGATAGCTTTGCGGTTATCGTTCGTGACTTGAGCATAATTAGCCTGAATCAGATAGCGTTCCTGCGGCGGAAGCTTTTCGCTCAGGTCGAGGGCTTTCTGGGAAAATTGCTCAGCTTTATCTTCATTTCTGAGATTGCTATACGTCTGCCCTAGTTTGGAATAGGCCAATGCGAACTCGGGGTCCGCCTGAATGGAAGCCTCAAAACGTTTTGCGGCTTCGAGATGATTCCCCTGGCGCGCTAGCTCCAGCCCTTCGTTGTAGTCCCGGAGCGCCTGCAATGAGCTGGAAGATGGCTGAAACGACTTGGTGCGCAGCTCCTGGAGCACATCGGAAGAGAGCGAGAGGTTTTGCTGGATGGATTGGGCGAGCTGCGCGATGGCCGGCAGTAGCCCTTTTTCGTTCGGTGCCTCCGCTTTCACGGGGATCGTGCGTTGGCCCTTAAGGTCCCGGACCGTGGCGTCGATGCGGATCTGCTCGCCGAACTTGACGTATTGCCCCCAAACCACTGTATCCGCATTGCTGAACTCCGCGATGCGCCCCACCATTGTGGGATCGATGGTGGTACCGGACGTGATCCGCAAATCCGAGAGCACTTGATGCAAGCGGTCCGACGGGATGGTGCGCAGGTGCGCCGACTGTCCCACATCCGTGCTCAGCATGTCCGCCAAACTCGACCCCAGCCAATCCAGTCCGGCATCGCCGGAGCCGTTGTGAAATGGCAAAATCGCCAGCGACACTTCCGGCCCAGCCACCGCCTTGGTTGCGGTCTTGGATGTCAGCTTGCCGCTTATCGCCCATCCTCCGATAGCCACGGCCACCGCCAGGCCACCCACAGCAATCCACTTCCAGGGAACCGCGCGCCTGGGAGTCGGCGTTGGCATCACAAGGGAAGCGGTAATCGGGCGTTTCCCCTCCCAGGCATCGAGATCCGCCAAAATTTCCTGAGCGCTCTGATAACGCAAACTCACATCGCGTTCCAGGCACTTGCTCACAATGTCGCTCAATCCCCTGGGGATAGACGCGTCGAGCTCCGCGGCCGGCAGCGCGCGCTCCTGGTTCCGCTTCAGCAAGCTCGCCATCGCCGTGTCCGCCTTGAAGGGCGTCTTGCACGTCAACAACTCGTAGAAGATCAGTCCCACGCTAAACAGGTCGGACCGGCCGTCGAGGGGCTTCCCCAGCGCTTGTTCCGGTGACATGTACTCAATCGTCCCCATGAGAGCGCCCGTCTGCGTCATGCCGCCCGACTCCAGCGAACGCGCCAGCCCAAAATCCATTACCAGGATTCGTCCCTGCTTGTCCTTCATGATGTTCTGGGGCTTCAGATCCCGGTGGATCACTCCGGCGCTGTGTGCCGCGTCCAGTGCCAGACACACCTGCCGAATGATCTCCACGGCCTGCTCCGGCGGAAGCTTGCCGTTATCCAGCAGCAGCTGGCGCAAGTCGCATCCCTCGACGAACTCCATGGTGATGAATTTCACGCCGTCCACTTCGGACAAGTCATGGATGCGGATCACGTTCTTGTGCGTCACTTGGCGCGCTGTAAGTAGCTCCTGCTTAAAACGTGCGAGAATCGCCGGATGAACAGCCATCTCCGGGCGAATCAGTTTCAGCGCAACAATATGATCCACCTCGCGGTCGGTGGCTTTGTACACCGTGCCCATTCCGCCTTCGCCGAGTATTCCCAGGATTTCAAATCGGCCGCCGAATAGATCCCCAGGTTGCAGCGCGAATTGTTTTGGAAAGAGCTGCGAGGGACGCGGTCGCGTTCCGCTTGGCGTTGCGGGTTCGCCGACTAGCGTCGCATCCGCCGGCGCGGCGCTCGAATCGACCGGCGGCGTGGAGGAACCGCCGAGTAGGGTCGCTCCGTCCTGGTGAGGAACAATATCGCTGGACGAACTTTCCCCTTTGATAGACGCGCGAAGCCCTCCCGGGCCGATGTTTTCCGAGCCAGGCTTCTTGGATTTACGCTCTTCCATAGGATTACTAAAGATTGAAATGACGCACAGCCACTTACCTCCAAAATTGAGGACGCCATGCTCCAGTTGAGGGAAGTATATACTGTCGAGGATTTTACCTGGATATTTGTTTTGTCATCGCGTTCCGTCTGAGATCTGCAGAGTGTATGTTTATTTCTTGTTTATCGCCATCCATTGCTCCATCTCAGTCTGGTGCGCGTTTACAAAAGCGAATTGTTCGGTCGAAGGCTTCCAGAGGAACATCTGGTCCACTGTTCCTGAAGGGAGGCCATTCGTTATCAAATCGGTGATCACCTAAGCGGGTATTTAGCGCAGTGGAGATGAAACGATTTCTATCTGTGATTCGAGAGAAAGTGATCCCCAACCTCGGCAACATCATTTGGGATTGGAAGTTCAATTACGACCGTGAGCGAGAACAAGCGGAGGAGTATTTCGACCTCCTTGAAGGAGCGTTGCGAGCTTACAAGAAGGAATTCAGCGAGGACAATGAGGCTGTAGCGCTGATTGAGGCCGGTCTTGAGCGAATTCGAGAGTTGATTGAGGAGCTCGGTGAAGACTACAGTCGCTCTCAGCCCAGGTTGTGGGAGCCTGACAGCTCTGGGATGCCCACTCCCTCATCAGACCGCGACGTGTTCGAGGACAGTTAGTCCAAATCGATTACTCTGGACAAATGCGGGGCTCCCCAGAATCCTGCGGGTATTCTCGGTGTCAGTTCTGGTGTCAGTTGGTTCTTCGTTTCCATTCGCCACGGTGCGCGGCGCTGCGCGGAGTGATACTCACGAGAACCGCGCTAGCATTGACGATTTTCGCTGTTCTGCGTTCCCTTGCGCCACCATGCAGAATGGCCTCGTGCGCATTATGAGTCCGCTGCTCTAACCGACTGAGCTACAGGCCCCCACCTGATGCATCATCCTACAATGAAAGCGGCGTCGCGAAAAATGCCGAGCACCCGTATACACCGCCTATGCAACTTCGCTGGCGCCATCGGCGGCGGCGCGGGCACCGTGTCCGCGCGCTTGTGCGGCCCGGCTCCGAACGCAAGGCTCCTGCAGGCTGCCAAATTGTTGTTGGAAATCCGCGCGACGCGGCAACTTTCGTAGAACTCGTCGGCGTGACGCATTCAAATCCTGCAAAGGCCGCGGAATTTCGCGCGATCGATTTGAATTCGGCGCTGGCCGGACTCAACGCGGCGCGCGATGCGAGCGTGAAGCACTTCGTATATGTGAGTGCGGCGCTTCCGGCACCGGTGATGAAGTCTTATATCGCCGTGCGAACGGAAGTGGAACAACGCATTCGCGAAAGTGGATTGAACGCGACATTTCTGCGTCCTTGGTATGTGTTGGCACCGGGACGCCGCTGGCCGTACCTGCTGGTACCGACTGTATTGGCTACTCAAAATGATTCCGCAGACGCGCGAGTCCGCGCAGCGGCTGGGACTAGTGACGAGAGAACAAATGATCGTCGCGCTGGCGTGGGCAGTCGAAAATCCTGCGAACGGAATTCGAGTGCTGGAAGTTCCCGCGATTCGCGGCGCGAAGCTAAGCGCTTAAGAGGCTTCACCGTGTGGCGCTCGCGGCAACCAGCGCGAAACGGCGCGGCAATAGTTTTCGTATGAGACATCGAATTTCTTATGCAGGATCGGCTCTTCATAGAAATACACGAACAGATGCACGGCGATCTACATGGCCGCCGCTAGAAGCAGGACCGCGATAGACTTTTCGTAGCACGCATATCCAACAACGACCAGGCCAGCGCCCAGATACATTGGGTTTCGCACCCAGCGGTATGGGCCGACGGCGACGAGTTGGCGAGGCGCGTCAAACGGCGCGGAAGTGCCGCGGCCGCTCACGACAAACGTAAATGATGCAGGACAGCGAAATCGGCGCACCGACGGCGATGCAGACAATGCCTGGAATGGATAGCCACGACGGAAGCGAAATACCGAGCGCGGCATCGTATCGGCGCACCCACAATGCGGCGTACGCCCAGAACAAAATGAAACCGGCTGAGTAGATTGCGGCGCGGACTCCGTCGAGGAGCATTCGCATGGCGAGATTATGCGCCGAATTCCTTCGCGTTCGGCAAAGCGAAACGAAAGACGTTGATATTCGCTTTTTTGTTCGCCTAAACTGTTCTTGATGAAACGATACGGGAACGCGGGCGCGGCGCTGGATTGATTGTCGTGAGGACGCTTTAAGTCCAGCGCTTCGCCTGCTGAACCTCCAGCCGTTGAATTCGCTTCGGAGCCCATCTAGCTGTTGCATAAACTGTGGTCGCGTGTTAATTGGTATCGCGCCGGCGACGCCTGCGCGACCACAAATGGAAATCAAATTTATTCCGCAATGGATACTTTCCCGCCTTTTTACGGACGAGGAACGCCAACTCCATTTCAATTGTGCGCTTTCCGCGCTGCTGATCGTGGTCTTGTCCCGCCTCAGCTGGAACTGGAGAGGGCGTTCTTCCGGCGGTAGGGATTGTCCTGTTCCAAAGTGCAGGATAGACCTCGGCGACCACGGAGCAGTTGGGCGGCACGCTCCACCCGTCGAATGGCCAGAAATGAACGCGCTCCTTAACATTCCGCCGGATGTAGCGCAGCCACGGGATTCCTGCATGAGTGGACTTCGCTACCTGCCCATGCACGTCGAACTGAAAGACTGACTTGGTTGTACGTGTCCGCAGTTCGGTCACCCGCCGCCAGCGGGGAATGCCTGAGCGAGCCGCAGCGTTTCCGGCGCTGCCGTCACGGACAAAATCAACGTAGATGTCCTCGTCGGTCGGCCAGTGTCGCTGGAGGTCGTCGAGGAAGAACTGCCAGTCGAGAGGCACGCCATGCTGCTCGAAATAGCGCAGGGGAAACGAAAAGCCGTGGTCAATGCCGACGAGTGTCGGCGGCCCTTCGGAGAGTCTCTCAACCAGCCACTCTGCTATGTCCTTGCGAGTCCAGTATTTTTGCGGGTTGGGTGCCGGCATGACTTCTTGCGGGGCGGTCAAACGGTCGGCTGCATAAACTCGCAAACCATTAAGGCTCGACGTGGGCGTTTGTGCGCCGGAGTAGTCGATGCCGATGTAACGTTCGAACGCGGAGTTCATGCTAGAGTGTGTGGACCGGAGAGCACCGCGGCCTGACTCAAGGGAATCTACATCGCAGTCGACGTACTTGAAATTGGAATCGGCACCGGGCCAGTTTCCCAGACATGGCGAGGATGCTCCTTCCATTACATTTTCGGGGCTTGGACGTTTGTGTATTCATAGCGAGCGGAAAAGTGAGATTTGGGGCGCCCGCCGCCGATGTCAATATCCATCTCTTGCTTCACGACCAGTCCTTTGCCCTTAGAGACCCACATTTGGTTATCATTCTTTCCATGCTCGGTTTCTTCGTGCGTGTTGTAGAGCGCCGTGCTTTCGCCATTCACGGATTCATCGCGGACAAAATGGCAGGAAACGTTATGAACAGTTTTCTTGTTCTGTTGATACCTCTGCTTCATCTCCTCCAACGAAAAGGCGCCGGGGCTCCACTTGCCGTTGACCATGACGTATATGGCGCCGCCGACAGATATAGACTCGCTGCTCATGGGCTTTCCATTCTGAATGCCGGGATCGGTTTGCGTCGCGTACATGTGGTACGGCGTGGTGAAGAGTTTTTCGCCGGCGTCCAGGACGGACTGACAACCGGAATCTTGTGGCGGATACGCAGCTGCAGGCGTTTCCACGTGATTCATGGTGGGAGATGTGCGCGCTGGTAAAGATACGGCGAGCGCGATGAGGACTACTCCCAGTCCAGCGGCGAGGACTGGTAAAAGTGTGGCTTTCCTGTTTTTCTTGAATGCCATGATGGCTCCTCTTGCAAAGAGTTGTAAGTAACAGTCGGGTCTGTTGAATTTACGCCGGGATTGCCGGTTTGGACGCCTCAGTGCACCACTCTACCATGTGGCGCTCCCAGATGCGCCGGTTCAACTCCGGCCACGCCCATGCGTCCCTCGAGGTGTTTCGGGCACAACAGAATCGAATGTAGTAAAAACGTAGTAGTAATCGGTTCAGAACAAATCAGAACACGTATAAACGGTTCAAGTCTGGCAGATTGTAAATGATTGAGGAATATAATAGAGTCCGAAAGTTTCAGAACCCGTCAAAACAGTCCCTTGTTCTCATAATCCCTAGCTCGTGAGTTCGGGTCTCACCGCCGGCACCATTCATATTCATTTACTTACATCGGGATTGAGCCCAAGAAACTTGTTGTGACTTCTGGCCAGAAGTTCAGCCTCAGGTTGCTGCATTGCGGAATTACAAATGTGCGAGCGTCCTGGTACTGTTGCAGTCTGAATTCTGGCCCTCTAGCCCGCATCTAAAAGCAAACCGCACCAGTGTCCAAATCATTGAACTCTGGACTTCGTTGCACGAGTTGTAAGCTAGCTAGTAAGCCCCGGAATGGATACTCCAGTAAAGGGAATGCGATGCAGGCCAAGGCCGAATTAGATCTTCTTATAACTGATCCTATCCCGCGCTTCAATTAGACGCGAAGCTGGTAAGTGCCGCTGGGATGGTTTCCATGGCTCCTGTAACCACCGACCAATACTTACCGTCATTTGCCGCCAATCGAGCGACGGGTATATGTCACTACGACCAAGAGACCACCGAGTCCACCTCCAGACTGGATCGACCAATCGTTGCAGTCGTCGGAATAGGATCGCAAACTCTTGAGTCCGAGCCAAAGTATCGACCGCAGACAAGAAGCGGTGCCTCGACCTCGTGCGCCAACGAACCAGAAAGACGCGCAAGGTAATGATAATCATCAGGATCGACGATCGCGCCGCGGGAATCTTCGCAACTCCAGCCAAGCGTCCAATTGCGACGTCAGAGAGGTGTGGAGTCAATCCCGAGGGTACGCTGTCCTCGAACGGTCTCAGCTCAGGCGCGGCGGAGGCAGCGACCTGGCCGCACGACGACCCGGACGGCGCAGCGTCTCCCATAAGATCCGGAGTCTTTTCGAAAGTCAAAACGGGACCAACATGTTCGTTTACTGGACTGACCTCCCTCTTTGCAACTACAAACGGACCTGAGACGCTCTTCGCCGGAGCACCCAGAAACCCCTTCGAAGGCGGCTCAGGGGTCACAGGTGGAGACAGTTGTTCATTCAAGAAAGCGGATTGCGCGGCGAGCAAATTCGAGTCCCGGACAGCTCCGGAAATGATCGGCGGGACGACGGGTTTGACGTTGTCGAATTGAAATTCGCGCGCGACCTCTACGACCATGCGCGCCGGCACCAACTCAACATTCTCAACGTAAGCGGATATTAACGCGTGTTCACACAGCAGGTTCATGACGCGCGGGATCCCGCGGGAATAAAAGTGCACAGCGTCCATGGCTTGCGAGGCAAAGATCGGTTTCGCGTTTGCACCGGCGATATCCAAGCGGGCCTGGACGTAATAATGAGTCTCCTCAAGAGTGAGAGGGGTGGTCTTGCATCGAAGCGCAATCCGTTGCTTAATCTGGCGCAGGTCAAAGCGTTCGAGCCGCTCTTCCAGCTCCGGCTGGCCGGCGAGAACGATCTGCAATAGCTTTTCGCGTGAAGTCTCCAGATTCAACAGCATACGAACCGCTTCGAGCACATAATTCGGCAAGCCCTGTGCTTCGTCAATGATCAGCACCGGCGTCTCGCCGACGCGATAGCGTTCGAATAACCATTGGTTCAGGCGCATCAGCGCGTTACCGCTCAATCTCGAGTCGAACGGCACTCCAAAATCGGCCAACATGAAATCGAAAAGGTGGCTGACTTCCAATTGCGAATTGAAGATGAACGCTGTGGGCGTTTGCTTTTGGCGCAGCCAATCGAGCAAACGATTGATCAGAGTCGTCTTACCCGTACCAACTTCGCCGGTGAGCAGAATGAGGCCCTTTCGGGCTCGAATCCCATATGTCAGCCCGTCTAACGCTTCCTGGGTCTGCGGAGTTAAGAACAGATATCGTGGATCCGGGTTGACGTTGAAGGGATTCTCACGAAGTCCGAAGAAGTGTTTATACATGTTCGCGCACTCAAACTAGTTTCAAACTTTCGGCCGCCTGTATTTGAGGCAGCCACGCTTCCGGAGAAGACGGGATTTTGGAAAACAACTGCGGACTGGCAATTGCCATATTGGAGAACCTACCGAGCCCCGGGGAAGAGCCCGATGGGTCATTCTACATCCAACCGTTATCTTTGAGAAAGGGAAATCATGCGGGCTGAACGGCTCGTCTCCGACCAGAATCTACGATCGCACAATCAAGCGAATACAAGAGAGACCCATGTAGTGCTAGCAGCCACACTTCCCGCTGCAGTCTTACGAGAGGAGGGTGCGCTCGGAAAGGCCCAGGGGCTGAACCACCCGGCCCGGTCATAAGCTCCATCAGGGTTTCACTGCCGGACGGTCGCGGAAATAAGGAATCGCCCGCCCCAAAGCCGTTTCGCCGTATCGCACCCAACGGGGAATCGGACGCGGCTTCAACGCCAGCAAGTTGGAAAGATGAAATAAGGACGGATGCAAATCCGCGACCAACTTGACGAAGGCTGTGAGCGGAACAGCCAGCAACAAACCCATCACACCCCATAACCAGCCCCAAAAGAGAATCCCAACCGTCGCCGCCACCGCCCGACTCGGCAGCGTCAAGTTTGTCACGATGAACCCCACTCGTGGGTACAGCTCCCCGGAATGATGCTCCACCTCATTCGGTATTTCTTTTCCAATCGCAACAAGCCAACCTCGCACGTCTTACATCTAAGACTGGGTTGCTTCCCGGGTGTCGCAGACGGAAGGGTTTCAGGTAGACTCGTAGTGGATGCTCTGCATCCACTACAGAATTTCGCCCCTGGGGCCAGCGGTTGACCGCAAGCCGAACAAAACGTGGCCACTTTCCACCTCCTTGAGCACCGTCTCTCTTCGGCGATTTAATTACCAGGCAACCTTCAAAAAAGAGACTGTACATCTAAACGTCAAGTCTTTGAACAGCGAATTCTCCGGTTCCAAATCACTGTAGTAAATTCGTAGTAGTTATCGGTTCAAGACGAATCAAAACACGGACAAACGGTGCAAGTCTGGCAGATTGTAAATGGTTGAGGAATATAATAGAGTCTGAAAGTTTCAGAACCGGACAAAATGGTACCTTGTTCTCATAATCCCTAGGTCGTGAGTTCGAGTCTCACCGCCGGCACCACACTTACTTACTTGGTTTCAAGAAGTTCCGATGACTTGCATTCCGAATCGGAACGCTTCAAAAGGGCAAGTGTAATGGAATCGTAGTAGTTTTGAGCAACCTTTCAACATTTTCGTAGTGATTCAGGCTGGCCAAAATCACCAAATCCAACCTTCTTCTACGGCGCAGGACTCACACAATACCTGTACCAGTGCTCAAGCGAGGATCAATTCCAAATGGAGATAGGGGCGCGGAACTGCCCCCCAATCTTGCGCAATCAGGGCTGGCGGAAGACATTGATTATGGACGCCGAGGTATTGCTGGAGGTTGAAAAGCAATGTCGCTGCTATTCAAGATCCTCGCCCAACCCCATCAAGCAGTCCATGTCGCAACTAATCGCCCTGGCATCGTGCAACGAACAATTAATGACTGCCCAATTCGTCCACCGGCCATCCATGATTCGCCATTTGGATATGAGAATGCTCGCAGGGGTCCCCATGCGTGGGCAATGAACAGTAGGGGTTCGATACTTGAACCAATCTTCAAGGTAAATCGTGTTGGCACCGCCTGTCATGAGTTTTCTCTCGGAACGGCTGCCGCTCCCAGTTTTGCTACTCGCTCCTAGGTTGTGGAGTTTGCGATGTGCTCTTCGGCAGCTCGGGCGGCTTGATGTAGCTCATCGGTATCTGTCCCGTCAGCGATTCCATCCAGGTTTCGATCGACTTCAACTGGGCGTTGGTGAGCGTTACTCCGCGCTGGTGAACCGCCATGTTGCGAATCGCTTGGTCCAACGTCGGAACCGACCCGTCATGGAAGTAAGGCCCCGTCTTCTTGATGTTCCGCAGCGAAGGGACCTTGAAGACCATCTTGTCCATCTCATCCTTGGTCAGCTGGTAGCGTCCCTGATCGGTTTGGTTGGGCCACGGTTTCACAACGCCCAGCTTCTGGTAAACCGATCCACCGACATACGGACCGTAGTGGCACCATTGGCAGCCGACTGAGGCGAATGTGTTGAACCCGGATTTCTCGGCGTCCGTCAGTGCGAACCGATCGCCCTCGACGAAAGCATCCCATCGCGACGGAGTCACTAATCCGCGCTCGAACGCTCCAATCGCCATCGCCATGTTGTTGAAGGTAACCGGATCCTTGTCATTCGGGAAGGCTGTCTGAAAAAGCTTAACGTATTCCGGCATGGACTTAATCACTTGCACGGCTACGGCGCTGGAGGGCATCGCCATTTCGACGGGATTGGTGATCGGGCCTTTCGCCTGCTCCTCAACATTGGGAGCGCGGCCATCCCAGAATTGCACAAAGTGCCCTGCAGCATTGTAAACGGTGGGCGCGTTGCGGCTCCCCTTCTGGTTCTTATGGCCGGTTGACACGCTCTTGGATTCCGCACCATAAGCGTCGAGCGGATGGCAGGTATTGCAGGAAATCTTTTGGTCGGCCGACAGGCGAGTATCGTAGTACAGAATTCTTCCCAGCGTCACTTTCGCATCCGTGACGGGATTGTCGGGCGAGCTCATCACCGCGGGAAGCGGCGCAAACATCTGCAATGCCTCGGCGTTCACCTGCACGTTGCCGGATGCCGACAGAAGGTAGGTGAAGGGGATGAGGACGAGGGTGAGCAGAAAAGCAGACCAAAGTACGCGGCTTGATTTGAGATTTGACACAGGCACCTCCTTAAAGAATGCCTGACCGCTAGGCTCTAGAGGCCGGGTAATACTGGCATACTTGCGGAAGGCAGGAGACCATTCAAGGACGCCTATCACGTTGGCACGTGACCTCGATCACGTCGGCAAAAGGATCTAGCTAAAAATCGTGTCCGTGAAGATGAGTTAGAATTCGGAGGCCCTGCGGGATTTCTTCGCGCGGCTGATTTATTTGAACGGCTGCCGAAGAAGAAATAGGTGCGGTTGGGACGCTCTGCGCTGGCTAGATGACTTCGCCGGCGCCTTCGGCGGCGGTGCAGGACAACGTCATGGATTTCAGTTTCGAAAAGATTGCTCCGCATACTTACAAAGTTCAATTGAAAAACCTACGAGCGGGCGAATACGGATTCCTCGCGCCGGGCACTACGGCGAGCATGAATGCTGCGTCGCAAGGAAAGGTTTACACATTTCGGATCATCGAATGAGGAGCTATTCCTTGGGATCTCTTGTCATGTGCTTACTCTTGCCGAAATAGTTGTTTCACCGGAGCCGAGTAGCGTTGAACCAATTCCTTTCTCTAGGTAGCCTTCATTCAGAAGCGTGGCCGTGACAGAAGCTGCATTTGGCTGTTCTTTCGATGGTAGGTTCCATCACTAAGATCGTTGTCGCGATTCGGAAAGCCGTTTCTGAGTACAGCGAGTCTCGCTCCAAGATAGCGCGGAAGGAAGACATCTTGGAGCTATTGTGTATTTACTTTGTCCTGGTCGATGCTTCGGCTGAGGGACAGAACCTTCTGAATTCAGTCGGCGAAGACCCAAGATTGACATTTATTCGCACACCCGGCGTGGACCGACCGGCGCTTCTTTCAGAGTGGTATCACATGGTCAATCGCCAAGCAAAGAGACTTGAAATGCTCGCTAGTCGACTTCTTGGACAAGATTCTCTCGCAGTATTCGACCCCAAATTAAAATCCCGGCTCGAATCTATAGTGGGCTCAAAATTCAAAAAGGTCAGTTCGCTCGCAAGCATCGGCGCTGGCCTTTTTTACTTTTTATCGCTTGGAGATCCAAAAGACGAAGAAATGACCCGCGACCTCATTCTTTCAATGTATCCCTGTAAGCGTCGCGTCTCGATCGATTTGAAGACCGCACGCTGGGAATTAGTCGCGCTTTCCGACGCCCTCGAAGATTTTCGAGTTATCTGCACCAAGCTGGCGACAAGCGAGGAGATCGTCGCCCTCTCAAAGAAAGCCCGCCGCCTCACGCGTCTTACCCGTACCGCGAAATGAATTGAATCCGGCCACGCAGTAAGATGGACTGGCTGGTTTGTAGTTTGTAGTCCGCTGCGTGCCGGACTCAACTCACCTGTCAGCCCCCGCAAGATTCACAGACTAGGAATAATATACCGGGAACCGCGAAAGAGCTCAGAACTCTGCCTAACTCTTGTGGAGGCAGTAGGATACGAAGAATCTATCGATCCTCACGCATTAGGCGCATCCTCACGCGATTTGCTTGAGAGCAAGCATCTTTTCTGCAGGCTCGTCTGTCCGACACCACTGTGCTGCGGCAATTCACCAAGGATATAGGGTGCACTGAGGTAGCTAGACCGGAATTTTCATCCTTGCGACGTGTCCCGGCTTCATCTCTGTAAAATCTTGAAATTACTTCCAGTTTCCACACCACTTGGATGTTTTCTGGTCACCTGGCGATACTTTCCCAGACGCACCTTGCAAGGGGTTCTCGCGGTGATCATTGCGCTCAATGCATGGCAATGGAATCGGACTAAGGCAAGCTGTCAAACGCGGAAATTTTCAGTCGCCGCCACGCAGTAAGAAACTTTGTGCTTGAACGACTTAGCCATGGTTTTTGGTTTACGCTCACGTCCTCAGCGTACTTTTTCCGAGCACTTCAGAATCTAAGGATTGTATCAAATGGAACGACTGCCGAAATTCCGCATAACAACATAACAAGACGATCACAGCCGACAGAAGGGAAGCAAATCACTGTAGTAAATTTGTAATGGTTGTTGGTTCAGAACGGATCAGACCACATACAAACGAAAGAACTCAGCCGTCTTGTAAATGGTTGAGGAATATAATAGAGTCCGAAAGTTTCAGAACCCGTCAAAACAGTCCCGTGTTTTATGAGTCCGCTGCTCTAACCGACTGACCTACAGGCCCCCACCTGATGCATCATCCTACAATGAAAGCGGCGTCGCGAAAAATGCCGAGCACCCGTATACACCGGCTATGCAACTTCGCTGGCGCCATCGGCGGCGGCGCACGAATAAATCTCCGGAGCGATTCCAGTTGCGCCCTGGTACCCTTCGCGCATATGCACCGCAAAATCTTCAACTTGCGCGACGCGAACTAAGTTGATCGTACAGCCGCCAAATCCGCCACCGGTCATTCGTGCGCCGAAGCAGCCCTCAAAGCTGTTGGCCAGGTCGGCCATCAGGTCCAATTCTTTGCAACTTACTTCGTAATCGTCGCGCAGGCTGGCGTGTGACTTTCGCATCAGCTCGCCGAACGCCGCTAAATCGTCAATCTCCAGCGCCTTTCGCGCGGCGAGTACCCGTTCATTCTCAGTCACGATGTGGCGCGCGCGGCGGTAGAGGACATCAGGTAGCAGACGTGCGTTTCGCTGGAGGAGATCGGGAGTTACGTCACGCAGCGCTCGCATGCCGGGGATGACATTTTCCAGGCGAGCAACCGCCGCGTCACATTCGGCGCGTCGTTCGTTGTAAGCGCCGGATGCAATCTCGTGCTTCACCATCGTGTTGCAAACCACGAGCCGCACGCCCTCTGGCAGCGGTACCGAAGCGTGTTCCAAGGTCCGGCAATCCAGGAATATTGCGTGGCCGGATTGACCAAAGCACGCCACAAACTGATCCATAATTCCCACTCGCGCGCCTACGAATTCGTTTTCCGAGCATTGACACAGCCGGGCGATTTCGAGCTTGGGCATTTCGCGTTCGGCTTGTGCGCTCAGGGCAAACGCGGCGGCCACTTCCAGTGATGCCGAAGAACTTAGCCCCGCGCCAAGCGGTACATCACCGCGAATCATCATGTCGGTGCCGGACAAATCGACGCCCGTTTTTCCGAGCATCACTGCCACGCCGCGGACGTAATCGCTCCAATGATGTCGCGCTACGGCTGTCCTCTCGTCAATATTGAATTCAATTGTTTCGTTGAAATGTTCGGAATGAATTTTCAGGATGTGGTCGAAGCGCGGCGCAATTGCAATGCACGTTGCGCGATCGATCGCTGCGGGAAAAACAAACCCAACGTTGTAATCTGTGTGCTCGCCAATCAGATTCGTTCGGCCCGGCGCGCGAAAAACACGAGCCGGCGTTTTGTGAGCGGGAAATCGCCGGCTAAACGCCCGCCGCAGGTCCGCGAGTTGTTGCTGGTCTGTCATCTGCGATGTTCTGTTTAGTTTTTCTGCCCCAGCGCGCTAGCGCGATCATTAGCAGTCCAAATACAGCGAGCACCGCGCCCCAAATTAAATTGACGTTCATTCCCAACGACTGCGCATAAATCGTCGCGTCGCTCATTAATCCGTAAGCCGCCAGCACAATGCCCAGCAGCAGGAACATCAAGCCGATAGGCCAGCGAATGTCCAAACCCATGTCGCGCCTCCAACGTTCTTATCTAAAAATAATATTCAATACCGCTGCCAAAATTAATACGCCCGCGCCCAGCGCCGCCGGACGCAAATACCAAGCCACATGTTCTTCCGAAGTGCGTGGCGTCAACGAATACACCAGTCCGGCCAATTCTTTTTCTTCGCGCGGACGAGTCATCAAACTCACAATGATGGTCACCACGAAGCATGTCGTCCACGCATAGATTGCCGTCCAGAAATTTTGCGCCATCTCGCTGGGATATTGGTGAAGCTGCGCTCCCAGCCATCCGCCTTTAATTCCCACGACCGCCCCGGCGGGCAGCGTCAGTCCATGATGTAGCGCGGCGGCCAGCATTCCACTGATCAATCCAACAAACGCGCCATGACCCGTGGCGCGTTTCCAGAACATTCCCAGCAAAAATGTTGCGAAGAGCGGTGCGTTCACAAACGCGAAAATTAATTGCAGCATGTCCATGATGTTGTTGAATCGCGTCGCCGTATACGCCGCCAGAATCGAAAGCGCAATTCCCGCCACCGTCGCAATTCGTCCCATTCGCAAATAATGCGCGTCGCTTGCGCCCGGCCGGATGTGCGCCTGATAAATGTCGTACGTCCACACGGTGTTGAATGCAGTTACATTTCCCGCCATACCGGACATGAAACTCGCCAGCAGCGCCGTTAATCCCAGGCCCAGCAATCCGGAAGGAAAGAAGCGCACCAGCATATTTGGGACCGCCAGATCGTAATCCAGCACAACTTTGCCGTTGCTATCGCGAAGGGCTTCGCCAGTTGCCGCATCAATCTTCGGTGGAATTATTCCACGCCCCAGCACGCCCGGTGAAACAGTAGTGGGGGACACTGTTCCCGCCGCAATTTGCGCGGCAGTTGTGCCCGGCGGATACGTAGCGGTTTGCGAAACCGCATTCGGCAATCCAATCGCGATTAGTCCGGGCAGAATGACGAGCAATGGAAAAAACATTTTCGGCAGCGCTGCAATCAGAGGAGTTCTTCGCGCCGCGCTCATCGAATGCGCGGCCATCGCGCGTTGTACCACTAGAAAATCCGTGCACCAGTATCCGAACGAAAGCACGAATCCCAATCCCATCGCCAGTCCGAACCATTCCACGCCCAGCGGATTTGTGTGCGCGTTGCTCATTCCCATCCACGCGTGCGTCATTTCCGCGGGCACGCGCGTCTTCAGCCCGTCCCATCCGCCCACGCTCTTCAGGCCGAGCCATACCAGCGGCAGAAATCCCGCGACAATCAGAAAAAATTGCAGAACCTCGTTATAAATCGCGCCGCTCAGTCCGCCGAAAAATACGTAGATCAGAACCACCAGCGCGGAAACCAGAATCGAAACGTGAAAGACGCCGGCGGCTGAAATTCCAAGTCTTGCAAGAGGCGCGTCGAACAAATGCAATGTCTGAATCAGCCGCGCCATGGCGTACATCGAAATGCCCGAAGAAAAAATCGTCATCACCGCGAACGAAACAGCATTGAGCGCACGCGTCTTTTCATCGAACCGTAGCCGCAAATATTCTGGCACCGATCGCGCACGTGATCCGTAATAAAACGGCATCATGAATACGCCGACAAACACCATCGCCGGAATCGCGCCAATCCAATAAAAATGGCTGGTTGCAATTCCATATTTCGCGCCAGAAGCAGCCATGCCAATTACTTCCTGCGCGCCGAGATTCGCGGAAATAAACGCGAGTCCGCAGACCCACGCAGGCAGCGCGCGTCCAGAGAGAAAAAAATCCGTGCTGGTTTTCATGTAGCGCTTCAGCATCACGCCGATCGCCACGACAAATCCCAGATAGACCAGCATCACAATCCAGTCAATTGGATGCAGCATGAACCCCGCCTCCTCGCACGATCCGTAGAAGCGCATATTAGCCCATCTACCATCATCTGTCCCGCATAAGAATGCTCAAGCTCATCGCAGCATTTGCATGGCTGTTTTCCGGCGGTAAATGTTGTAAATTCGCAGCGCACGGGCCGTAAGGCCGCGCCACCCGACCATGCGCATTCAAAATGTCAATTCTTCGTTTCATCGCTTGATCGTATTCGCGGGATTGCTTTTCGTCCTCGCCGGTTCGAATTCCGTGCGGGCAGCATCGATCACTGACCCCGCCGCGAATCCGGTTGCTGATCTACGGGCCATAATTATTTCCGATCAGGCGCGCTTCACAGTTCTCACTCCGCGCCTGATCCGCATGGAGTGGGCCGCAGACGGCAAATTTGAGGATCGCGCTTCTCTCGTTTTCATCAATCGCCTGATGCCGGTTCCACCGTTCAAAAAATCGGTGCAAAAAAACTGGCTCGTCATTGATACCGGCAAACTCACGCTTCGCTACAAACAAAAAAGCGGCGCTTTCACTTCAGAAAACCTTCAAGTCATTTTCTCGTTTAACGGCGCCACATTCACGTGGCATCCCGGTCTTGCCGATAGCGGCAATCTTGGCGGCACCGCGCGCACACTCGATGGAGTGAAAGGCGCGACGTCGCTTGAACCCGGTTTACTTTCGCACGACGGCTGGGTGCTCGTAGACGATTCGGCCCGCACGCTCTTCGACAACAGTGATTGGCCGTGGGCCACAGCGCGTCCTGATGGCCAGATTCAGGATTTATATTTATTCGCGTACGGACACGACTATCGCGCTGAACTCGCTGATTTTATTCGCGTATCTGGAAATATCCCTTTGCCACCGCGATTCGCGTTCGGTATCTGGTGGTCGCGCTACTGGGCTTACACCGACGAAGAACTTCAGCAGCTCGTCGCTGAATTTCGCGATCACAATGTTCCGCTGGATGTTCTGGTGATTGATATGGACTGGCACCCCACTTTCGCCGTGCGCTGGTGGGAAAGCAAAAAAGATGAATCCGGCCACACGCTCGGTTGGACAGGATACACCTGGAACAAACTTTATTTCCCAGACCCGCCAGAATTTCTAAACTGGGCGCATACGCAGGGACTGAAAGTTACTTTGAACATGCATCCTGCTTCCGGCGTACAGCCGTTTGAAGCGCAATATCCTGACATGGCTCGCGCGATGGGCATTGACCCAACTTCAAAGAAATACGTTCCCTTCGATATCGCCAATAAAACTTTCGCCCAGAATTACATGAATATTCTTCACCATCCGCTTGAAAAGCAGGGCGTCGATTTTTTCTGGCTCGACTGGCAGCAGGAAAATAAAACCAGTTTGTCCGGGCTCAGTCCCACCTGGTGGCTGAACTACGTCCATTTCACGGATATGGAGCGCGAAGGAATGCGCCCGCTGATTTATCATCGCTGGGGCGGCCTTGGAAATCACCGCTACGAAATCGGTTTCTCCGGTGACGTTGTTTCCGAATGGCCTTCGCTCGCCTTTCAGCCGGAATTTACCGCCACCGCCGCAAATGTCGGGTACGGATATTGGAGCCACGACATCGGAGGCCACATTCCCGGCACGGTTGCGCCCGAACTTTATACGCGCTGGCTGCAGTGGGGCGCGTTCAGTCCCATTCTGCGCACGCACATGACGAAGAATCCCGAAGCCGAACGCCGCGCCTGGGCATTTCCCGAAGAATATGCGGAAATTATGCGCAATTCTTTGCTTCTGCGTCATGCGATGATTCCTTACATTTACACCGCGGCGCGTGAGACTTACGAAACCGGCGTTTCGATTTGCCATCCTCTCTATTACGACTATCCGGAAGCGCCCGAAGCGTACGCCGCAAACTCAAATGGCGAATACGCTTTTGGCGATAGCCTGATCGTTGCTCCAGTCACATCCCCGCTTGATGCGACTTCGCAACTTGCGAAGCGTTCCGTCTGGCTACCTGAAGGCGAATGGATCGAATGGCCGACGGGCGCGCACCTTCACGGCCCCGCGCGGATGGATCGCACATTCCGGCTGGACGAAATTCCTGTTTACGCTCGCGCCGGAGCTATCGTTCCGATGCAGCTCGCCGAGTCATCTCCTTCCGCCGGCGCAGAATTTTCGTCGGCGACGACTGCAACGACGACAGCGTCAGCCGAGCGGCGTCCCGATCCGCTCGTTCTGCAAGTTTTCCCCGGCGCACGCGGCGAAGGGCGTCTGTACGAAGATGCCGGCGACACGCTCGGCTACAAAAACTCCGAATTCGCCTGGACGAATTTCGCGCAGCAGCGCCTTGCGGACGGTTCGCTCCAAATCCAGTTGCAGCCTGCGCGCGGCGAATTCCCCGGCATGGCTGATTCCCGCTCGTACCAACTTCGCCTGTCGGGCTTCTGGCCTCCGGAATCAGTCGCTGCCGGTGGGGTCGATATCCGCTACGCTGGCCCGGAAGCAACGCCGGCGGGATTCGCTCATCCCGGTTGGCGCTATGACGGTGAAACAGCCACCACGATCATTAACTTGCCTGAATTCCCCGTCACACAGATCGTTGACGTTCACGTGAAATTCGCCGCTCACTTTGTGGATGACGATCGCCTCCTCGATGGCGCGCCTGGAAAGCTTGCGCGTCTTCACGGTGCGATGCACATGCTTGAGAATTCCTGGGATCGCGGATGGGCGCCGGATATTTTGCTCGAGGCCGCGCAAACCGGCCGCCGGATTTCGCTACATCCGGAATCTGCGGTGGAAGAACTCCGCAAACTCAATCGCGCGTGGCCGGAGATTCTCAAGACCATCGATTCCTCAGATGTGAATCGCGCCAGATTTATCGAGTCGGCGCTTGCCCACCTAAAGAACTGAGGATGCAGGGCTTAGAGGGAAAATCTTCGTATATTCTGTCAGGGATGCTCCCGGCCGCACATACTTCAAAATCAGCGCCGAACTGCGGCTGCCCGCCAAGGAAAAGTTTAATCACCGGCCTCAAAGTGCGAAGCCGGAGATCCTTCAGGTCAACGAACGTAGTCGGCTCGTTTCAGGATGGCGGCGTCCAGAGTTGCTAATGATTTTGGGGTTGTGGGGATTGTCTTTGCGGGCCGGGAAGTTCTCGATATTCGGGGCTGCGCATCTCGGTGCTTAGCGAGGCTATTGCGGCGTTTTCGTCGGCGTGAAAATCTTCGGAGTAGCCGTAGGATGGGGCGCTTAGCATTTGATATCCGTAATATAGATTTAGCGCAGTGCTGCCGATGGGATCGAAATATACGCGGCGTTCATAGGCGTAGGCTTTGGCGGAGGTGATTTTCAGCGGCGCGTCTTTGGCGTTTTCAATTACGATTCGGAATGGAACCCAGACTTCGTTGGGCAGATCGATGGCGACGGATTCGCTTTCGACGAGCATGCCATTGCGCACAATGTGAATGCGGCGAATGCTGGTGTTCGTGATGGTGTTTCCAAGGGGAGTGAGAACCTGGATGCCGCGGGCGAAATTTGTTTCCGAGGGATCGATTTGAAGCACGACGCGCGCGACCGGTTCATTTTTAGAATCACTCCAGGTGAGGACCGTCGAGCTGCCGTCTTCGGTGATGGGGAGATCGCCGGAGTCGGGAGTGAAAGCGGAATTGTGAATGTGTGAATTAACGGCGACGGCTCCTTTTATTTTTTCGGGCGCAATTTTTTCCAACGTGACGCGAAGGAAGCGGTGCTTCGTCGGGCGGAAACGCAGAATGGATTCTGATCCGAGAAATTCTTGCGTAAAATCGAACAGGACGGAGGTGCCGAGGTCTTCACCTTTCTCTTGCATTTCACTGTCCAGTCCTTCGATGTGGGCTTGTGCGACGAAATCCCAGATGCCTTCGAGCTTCAGTTGAATCTGGTCGCATTCGGAAAGGCCCGATACTTCAATTACGAATTGCGTTTCGCCGTTCACGCGTTCCATGTTCAGCAACGCGGCTTCGCCACGCTGGGCGGAACTGCTGCCGCGCTGGATCATCAGCGCGTAGGGCACTTCGCTATCGCCAGCGTACAGACGCAAATCTGCCAAGTCGCGCCGGGCGTGCATCCAGATGTGATCGTCGAGGACAACGAAATTCTGTTTGTGTGGCGTGACGCCTTCGACCTTGCGCATAACGCCGTCGCCTTTGCCGCCCGCGGTTTGACACAAGGCGGCTAGCGCTAGCGCGCTGAGTACAGTTAGAACAGAATTGAATGGCCGGTTGCTCATGGCTGGACTCCTACTAGAGCTGATTCGATTTCAGACGTGCACGGTTCCTAAACGGTTTTCACCGGGCCGAAGTGTTCAGTAAATAACTGTGCCAATCCCTGTAATAGTACTGCTCACCGGAAGCCGTTTTCCATCCGATTGTTTTTCAGGGGCCCGGCGTTCGGATTGGACGAGTGGCGCGAGCACTGAGATTTTCAAGGCGGCGCGGTGACTCGTTAGAGGTCAACTCAAGCTCGTGAACCCATGCCGTTTTGTGCTTTCCACGAGAGTAAGTTATTTTGGAATTGACCATTATGTCCGCCGCGCCACGGAAAGATCCACTCGAACGCAATTCGCCTCAGTTGGGCCAATCTTCATTCATTCAACTTGATCGCGAAGTGTGCGCGAATCTTGCGGCGGCGGAGTCGCGCGAGTGGGTGGTGACGAATGGGCTTGGGAGCTTTGCGTCGGGAACTGTTGCGGGGCTGCTTACGCGGCGATATCACGGATTGTTAATTGCCGCGCTGGATCCGCCGAGAAAGCGCACCCTGCTGGTGACGAAGGTGGACGAAATTGCGGCGGTGGTCGGCGCTACATATATGTTAGGCGCGAACCGCTGGGCGGGCGGCACGGTGGATCCGCAAGGGTACACGTTTCTGGAATCATTTTGGCTGGAAGGCAATGTGCCGGTCTGGAGGTACGCGTTCGGCGGCGCGATTCTTGAAAAGCGAGTGTGGATGCAGCACGGCGCGAACACAACTTATATTGAATACCGGATGGTGCGCGGCGCGGACGCAGTGAATCTTACGGTTAAGGTGATGGTGAATTACCGCGATCTTCACGGAGAGACGCGCGCCGAGAACTGGCGAATGAGCGTCGAGTCGTGCGAAACGATGGGGGCAAAGGGCCTGCGCATCACGGCGTTTGACGGTGCGATTCCGTTTTATCTTTTCAGTGCGTCGGCTTCGGTTGAAGCTGCGCAAGAGTGGTATTACAACTACGATCTCGCTGTGGAACGCGAGCGCGGGCTGGGCGACCGCGAAGATCATTTGCACGCGGCTACGTTTCGCGCGTCTGTTGCGGCGGGGCAGACAGTGACGCTGGTGTTCACGACGGATGCGGCGCCGAATCTGGATACGAGTGCTTCGATTGCCGCGGAACGAGCTCGATCTGTTGACCTTCTAGCGCGGGTACAAGGGACGCGGGTGCCGATAATTTCTTTTGTGGATGCGGCCACGCGCGTCGCAAATTCAGATCCCGTCAAAAATGCGCTCGAGTCATTGGCAGCGACGCGGCGATCGAGTGCAGGCATCACCGCGCGAACTACGGGGCGAACATCATCGTCAGACTTTTCTTCGGCACCGTCGTGGATGCAGCAGCTCGCGCTTGCGGCGGATCAGTTCCTTGTTGAGGAGCCGTCGCTACCTTTGTTTGAAACAAAAACTGCAAAAGGCGTGGCAAGCATCATTGCGGGATATCCGTGGTTCGGCGTTTGGAGCCGCGACTCCGCGATTTCTGTTTCTGGTCTGGCGTTGGTGACCGGTCGCGCTGCATTCACGCGGGATCTTCTGCGGAACGGCGCAACTTTTATTGACGGCGGGATGCTGCCAAATTATTTCCCCGAGCAAGGCGAAGCTCCGGAGTTCAATAGCGTGGATGCGGCGCTGTGGTTCGTCGAAGCCGTGCGGCAGTATCTGGACGCGACGCGCGATTTCGATTTCGCCCGGGAAGTTTTCCCCACGCTGGCGCAAATCGTGGGAGCGTATTCGCGCGGCACTCGTTTCGGTATTCATGCCGATCCCGCGGACGGGCTTTTATTCGCCGGAGAGCCGGGCACGAATCTGACGTGGATGGATGCGAGAGCCGGCGGGAAGGTGGTTACGCCGCGCATCGGAAAGCCAGTGGAAATAAATGCGCTGTGGATCAATGCGCTGAAAACGCTCGCGAATATTGCGCGGCAACTGGGGCAGCCAAGTTTGGAATTTCAGGGATTAGCGAAACGTGCGCGGGATAATTTTGAGCGATTCTGGAATCCAGAGCGGCGGTGCTGCTTTGATGTGCTGGACGGGCCCGACGGAAATGATGCTTCGATCAGGCCGAATCAGATTTTCGGAGTTTCGCTGCCGGTCAGCGGACTGACGGCTGTTCAGCAGCGCGCGGTAGTGGATACGTGCGCGCAACATTTACTAACGCCATATGGTTTGAGGAGCCTCGCACCGGGTGAACCGAAATATTCGCGGCAGTTTACGGGGACGGGGGAAGAACGCGCCGCGGCATACCATCAAGGAACTGTGTGGGCATGGCTGCTTGGCCCGTTTGCGCTGGCGCATTTTCGCGTGTATCGGGATGCCGCCGCGGCGCTGCGATTATTTGACGCGATACCGGGGCACATGAAGGAAGCGGGGCTGGGAACAATCAGCGAAGTGTTCGATGCGGAGGCGCCGTTTACGCCGCGGGGATGTCCTGCGCAGGCGTGGAGTGTGGCCGAAATTTTGCGGGCGTGGATTATGATTCGTGCGAGCGGCGGAAAATAGATAAAAGCGGTTTTATGAACGTTCTTATTGGCTGCTCGGCAAACCTCAGGGGTTAAAACCCCTGAAATCGAACGACCGTACGGCACGGCTGAAGGCGTGCCCTGTTACAAACCGCTTCTGAAATGACCGATGGTATTAGTCGCGAAACTTTATTGCGGAGGCGTTATTGCGGAGGACTCGGTGCAGAGATGGCGGGCTTGCGGCGCAGGATTTGGGTCAGCCAGGGCAACATGAATGAAATCCAGAGGACACATTCAAACGGCAACCCGCGCAGAGTGACGGCAAGAACTACGATGCTGACGCCGAATCCCCAGAACATTAATTCGCCGAGAAATCCGTCGAGCCAGTTCGGCACGTTGCCCGCCGACGGAACACCAGACGAGAGGGAAGCGAGCAGCCGGGGAACCGCCGAGCAATATTCTCGATAACTTTCCCCCTGGGATTCGCTGAGTTCGGATTCTTCGCGCAGGATGAGCCGGTAAGTAAAAATAAACATTCCGATTACCAGGAGAAAAAATCCGACGCAGCTCATCGTCATTCCCATTCCGAATCCCATGATCACATTTCCGAGGTAGAGAGGATTGCGAACGTGACGGAAGGGGCCGTCGGCCACCAGGCGATCGGTGTGCAGCTTGGAATCGTGCATGACAGAAGCGTGCAGGTAAGAAGTGCCCCAGGTGCGGATTGTGGCAGCCACGAACACGAGCGCGGCGGCCGCGCTGAGGACGATTCGCACCCAGATAATATCGTTGAAGCGGGGAAATTGAATGGCGAGCCAATTGGCCACTGTTTGAGCGGCGTTTTCTTTGTCAAATGCGTAGCACAAGTAGGAGATACAGAAGAGCAGGGCGAAAAACCACACGCGAAACTTGAACTCTGTTTTCGTTCCTGCAAATCGCTTGGCCAAGAACTACCTCAATGAACGAAAATATTTGGTGCGCGAAGCGTAGTGTGTGGTGCGGAGCGCGTCAAGATGGGTGACAACGGGTGAAGCTTTAGAGAGCGTGGGCCGTTGACTTGCGTTGCGAGCGCGGCGAAACTGGACGGCACATTCGAGCTGCGGAATCAATATTCCCAGGATGAATCAGCGGGGAGGCGAGATGGCGGAGAACTTAGCGGATTTCAATAAATTTCGCGCGGACTTGAACGAAGAAATTCTTGGCTGCGGACATTTGGGCATGAAGCGATTTTTCGCTCTGGATCATCAGGCGTACGAGCCTGGCGCACTGACGACAAAGACGAAGGAGATGCTCGGACTGACCGCGTCGATGGTGCTGCGCTGCGATGATTGCATCACGTATCATCTGGTGCGTTGCGCGGAAGAAGGTTGGACGCGCGCGGAAGTGATTGACGCGCTGAATGTGTCGCTGATTGTGGGAGGATCGATTGTGATACCGCACGTGCGGCGCGCGTTTGCGCGGATGCGGGAGATTTCGCAACTGAAACCGTAATACTATTGCTGAAGACCAGACCAATTTTGTGAAGACCGCTGCTATTCTGTGAAAACCACGCCGACGGCAGTTTGCTCGGATTGCGGGCCCGGTTCAAGTTTCACTACGTAACCGCGAAGGCGCATGGGATGTTCCGCCGGAGTTTCCTTGCCCGGATCACCCATCTCCACTTGCAATTCAGATTGCAGGCGCGGACTGTGGCTCAAATAGAGCATCGCGCCCTGCAACGTCAGATCGCGAATCACAGTTTCTTCCTGGAATGCGCGGCCGTCGGAAGTATAACCAGTGATCCTCGCACGCAAATTTCCATCGCGGCGTTGTCCGGTACGCGTCGTGGGCAGATGTATGGCCATCTGTTCCGCGCCCAATCCCATCGCCATGCCTTCGGTGGCGGCCCACACATTGTCAAAATGCTGGCGCGCCTGACGAAGCAATCCGTCCACTTCGCGATCGGACGCATCGGGATCGTGATGGAACAAAACCAAATTCCGCGCGCCCGCTTCGCGCGCTACCTGCGTGCCCGCAAGCCAGGAAGAATGTCCCCAACCACGGCGCGGCCCAGCGAGTTGTTCGGGAGTGTACTGGGCGTCATTGATGAAAATGTCGGCGCCGCTCGCGAGCTTCACCAGATTGCGATCCAGTTCGGCGTCGCCGGGCTCATTGTCAGTGGCGTATGCAATAATTCCCGCGGACGTTTCAAACCGGAAACCGAGGCAGCCCTGCGGATGATTCAGCCAGAAGACGCTAATCTTCGCGTCGTCAATCTGAAATGTTTCGCCGCCCGCAATTTCGGTGAACTCGCGCTCGGCGGACATGGCGCTGACGTTTACCGGAAAATACGGATACGCCATTTGCGTCTCGAAGACCTGCTTCAGGCTGTCGCGTCCCAGAAACTTTGAGCGGAAACTATAAAAGTGAAATTTGTTTTGGGGTGAATACAGGGGCGCGAAAAACGGAATGCCCTGAATGTGATCCCAGTGATAGTGGGTAACGAAAATGTGCGCATGAATCGGCGCGCCGCCCTTTTCATTCGGAAAACTAGCTCCTTCCGGACTTTTTGTGAGCGTGCCATTGCTGCCCGGAATTATGCTGGCGGTGGAGTTGTACCCGGCGAGGTGACTGCCCAACATGCGCACACCGGTGCCGCAGTCCAGAATGAAGCGCGTGCCACCGGGAGTGGTTAATTCCAGGCACGGCGTATTCCCGCCGTAGCGCCAGGTGGCCTGGTCCGCGGTGGGAGTCGAACCGCGCACTCCCCAAAATCGAATTTGCGCCGTGTTTGCGCTCAAGAGGTTCTCGCGGTGCGTTTCGCGTTGCGAATAGGTTCAGCGCGTATCGTAGATATGGCGGTGTGCATGGGAACCGCGCGGGAACGCAGGCCGCGATGTCATCGGCGGTGCAATGCGAACGAAGCCGCAATTAAAAATGTTAAACAGGGCTACCCGCTGAGTCAATTGGCATTCCGAGCGATGACGCGCAAAACGCAAGATGTCCGGTATTGCAAGACTCCCCACGAATGCGCAGACATTAGGGGCGCTGGTACTGATTTTCGATTGTGTCTCTTACTGTACAGTGACCACCATGGGCGTCTTCTACGATGCTGCGCATGGGGAAACAAAGCGCCTCTGAAACCATCACCGTGGGGCAATGATTTTGGAGTACCCGGATTCCAGCGCGCGACGAAACGGTGGGCGTTTGGCCGCGCGCTGGAAGTCAATTCAGTCAGGCACACAGGGGGCATTGAAATGAAGCCGAGCACGGAAAACAAAGTAGCGGGAAAGATTCACGAAGTGAAGGGCGCGATTAAGGAAAAGGCGGGGCGGCTGACAAATAATCCGAACATGGAAGACGAAGGCACCGGCGAAAAAATCGCCGGGAAAGTGCAAAAGAAAATTGGGCAGGTGCAAAAAGTGATTGAGAAATTCTAAGGGCGAGATGGATCTCTAGTACTCAGGCGAGAGATTTTTGGTATCTCTTTTGTAGTTCATGCCCACCGCAATAAAGAAAGCTCCCAGTATTAAGCAGACGCTTCTCTGTCCAATATCGCGGTAGCTTGGGGCAAGAGGCAGAATGGCCCCTAACAAATAAAGCCCGCCGGCGATGAACCAGAGAATGTAATTAGTTTTTTTGCTCATGGTATGCGCCGTTCAGTCGCCGGATTTCTGGTACTTTCTTTGGGCGCTGGCGCCTATGACGACCCAGAAAGCGCCCGTTGCAATGTAAGAAATTCTGCGCCAATTCTCGGGCGGCTTCGCCGAAAGTGGGAAAAATCCGGCAATCATGAATAACACGCCAGCGATATACGGCAGAACGTATGTACTTTTCTTTTTCACGCTAGGTGCCGAGTCTGGAGGGACGCGTGATAGGGTCGGCATTCCTCTCGTTGAAACTACATCCGTCCTAGACGCATGCCTGCTCAGCGTCACCCTCTAAATGATCTTGTTTCTACCATAAGCGGTTTGGCGTTAGCTTGCGCGTCATTTCGAGCGATTTGCGGTAGTAGTCTTTGTGCTGCAAATTTTCCGCGGCTTCGCGATCCACTAGAACGGTTACGTCGCGATGCATTTGCAACGCTGACGCGGAGACGGACGCGGTTACCGGACCTTCGACCGCCAGTGCGACGGCTTTCGCTTTTGCAGCGCCGGATGCGAGCATGAGAATTCGCCGGGCTTCCAGAATTGTTCCGATACCCATGGTGATCGCGGTTGCGGGCGGTTCTTGACCCGGCGGAAAATTATGGCGATTGTCTTCGACGGTCTGTTGCGTGAGAGTCTTCGGGCGTGTGCGCGAGGCGAGGCTAGACGTCGGCTCGTTGAAACCGATGTGGCCGTCTTTGCCGATGCCGACGACTTGCAGATCAATTCCTCCGGCGCGGCGAATTTCTTCTTCATACCGATCGCAAATTTCAACGAAGTTATCGCGCGCAGTGCCACCGGGAATATGGATTTGCGAGGCGGTGATGTTGACGTGATCGAACAGGGCTTTGTGCATGGCGGAGCGAAAACTCTGCGGATGGCCGGCGGGCAGTCCGATGTATTCGTCGAGGTTGAAGGTTACGACGCGCGAAAAGTCGAGACGTTCTTCGCGGTGCATGCGAATGAGTTCGCGATACATTCCTCGCTGCGTGTCGCCTGTAGCGAGGCCGACGCGCAAATCGGGTTTCTTGCGGATTGCATTGGCAATCATTCGCGCCGCTTCGCGGCTGAGTTCGGTGTAGTCGTCGGTGATGAATACGAGCATGGATTTGGCCGCGCTAAGGATAACGTAACACCTGGACGCACGCGTTCCAAGTTTTACGATGGAATTGCAGGGCGCGCCGGCATGAAACGGGCTTGCGCTCAATGATAGACGCTGGTACGGGTTGATGTCTCGATGTGATTGCGAGCCAACCAAAGGAGCGGGTATGCTGAGACGCGCGATATTGATTTCGATTATTGCACTAACCGCTGTGGTGATTTTCGCGCAGGGCGGAGCCGTGGATACGAGTGCGCCCACTCCAGTAACGGGCGAACCGCAGAAAACATCTTCTGGCGTGAGCTACTGGGATATTACGGAGGGTACGGGCGCGATTGCAAAAAAGGGGCAGACTGTGACCGCGCATTATACGGGGTGGCTGTCGACTGGCAAGAAAATCGACAGCTCGGTGGATCGAGGTAAGCCGTTAAAGTTCAAGCTGGTTGCGGGCGATGTGGTGCAGGGATGGGTTGACGGCGTGCCCGGCATGAAGGTAGGCGGGAAGCGTCAATTGAGAATTCCGCCGAAGCTTGGATACGGAGAGCGTGGAGCTGGAAATGGTTTAGTCCCTCCGAACGCGACATTGATTTTTGATGTGGAGTTGCTTTCGATTGATAAGAAGTAAGACGCGAGCGGGCGCCGCGAAACTAAATTGAATGTGCTGATGACTTGCGAGCGCTTGATTTAAGCGGATGATCAGGCGCGAGTGGTTGCGTGACGTTCGACCATGTGGCGATCGGAATCGTGGCGTTCGGATTCCTGGCGCTTCAAAAGTTGCTTCAACCGGTCGCAGGCCCGCAATAGCGAACTATACGATTCGTTGACGGGCTGTGCTTGTTTCGACGATTTCGTGGCGTCCATATCCGAAGCTACTTCCAGGCAAAGATTGGTGGCGCGGCGTGCGCGCTCGGCGGCGATTAATGCAAGAATTTCGTCGTCGGCGTGGCCCTGAAGCTGGCGTTCGCGCAATTGCTGGGCGACCGTGGCGGCGGTGCGAATGTAATCCACGGCGTCGCGAAATTCCTTCAGCAACCGAAGATCAATTCCCTGATTGCGGAGCGAGGTTTCCAGCTTTCGCAATTCGACCGCGGTTCTCTTCACTTGTAAATCCACGCCCCAGAACGTTTCACTGGGAGCTACCAGCTCAATGATGATGCCGTTGGAAACTCCTGCGCGGGAATTAGGCGTGGCGAGGACGCGCGCATCAAGTGTTTCCGCGGAAAGAAAATTTGTGAGCGTAATTCGGGTGCCAAGTTCGGGATAATTCGCCATTTCCAGGAATCCACCGCGAATATTGACCTGGCGTCCGATGGCTTCCTGTTTGGCGGGCGTGCCGTCGACTGTCTGCCAGCTTGCCTCGATGGGAACAGCCACAGGAAAGCGCGCGCTCTTTCGCAATTCGACTTTTGTACCGTCTGGATTTGTGGATCGTCTTGTAACGCGCACCGTGGGGCCTCTTCGTGAGTGGATTTCTAGCGTTCAGTTTGAAACAACAGAGTAGAACTGTGGCCCGTGTTGCGCCATAGTACTTGAGGGCAACAAAAGTACAGTTCGAGAAAACGTTGATTTAGTGGGTGCCAATTCGAAATGGTACCTGCTAACTTATTCCTGCCGCGCCACTTACGCGGATGCCGCTGAACAAAGTGCTGCAAAGTGCAGCACTTGTTCCACGTGGAACAATTTGATGATAGAGAACGCTTTTAAACTTGAGCTGCGCCAATCACTTCCTGTGCTTCATTCTCTGCACGCTGTCTGACTGATTTCTGGATTGACGCGGTCGCAGCCGCCCGTGAAGATTCGGCCTGGGCACTCATCAAGTTTTCGGCGTGGATAAAGGTAACATCGGAAAAGCCGAGCGTTGTGAGGATGTGGCGCAGGTAAGGCTCCTGAAAATCCACCGCAGCGCGAGGAGTTCCGGCTGGATAGCTGCCGCCTCGTGCGGTGATCACCACGGCTTTCTTGCCGTGTAGCAGACCCTTGGGGCCCAACGTATCATAGACGAAGGTTTTGCCCATGCGGACTACTTGATCGATCCAGGCCTTCAGCTCCCACGAGATCATATGGTTATACATCGGGGCGCCGATGATGACGGTATCCGCCGCGCGGAGTTCTTCGATCAATTCATCGGAAATCGAAAGGTACTGGCGCTGCTCCGGGGTTAGCTTGGCGGGATCGGCGTAGGTTGCTGACCAATGATCGGTGATGTGGGGAAGCGCGGTGGTGGCCAGGTCACGCTCGGTGATTGAGCCGGCCGGGTTTTCAGATTTCCAATCCTGGACAAACCGGGCGGTCAAGCGGCGAGATTCGGAACTGGCGCGAGCACTGGAATCGATGCGAAGTAAGTTCATAAAGCCTCCAAATTGTTTTGCGCCCACCCATGCGGGGTGGTATACTCATCCTACTTGCTTACTATAAATAACTACTAGGATTTGTAAAGTAGGCACTTTATAGTAACTCAGTGAGGCGAAAGGTAGCGCTATGACGAAACAAGCAAAGCAGTCACAGGGGAAGGCCGAAGCGGGCTACGGGGCTCACGTGTGCCCTATTGGAGGGCTGCTGGAGACGCTGACGCGGCCCTGGACACTGCACATATTGTGGACGCTCAGCAATAACGGGCCTACGCGGTTCGGGGTGCTGCGGAGAAGTGTTGAAGGCATCTCGTCACGTGTGCTGACCGAACGGCTGCGCGCGCTGGAAGAGAAGGGGTTTATCTATCGCGAGTACAAGCCGACCATTCCGCCGGAAGTGACGTATGGATTGACGAAGCGCGTGAAGGACATCCAAAAAGTGCTGGCTGATCTGGGGCGTTTGGCGCAGAAGTGGCAGATGGAGGACACACCGGCGGACAATGTCGGCACGAAGGCCGCAGGGCAGGTCCCGGCGAGTCTGGCAAGCCCTTCAACCCAAGCTGCGCGGTAATGGCGAGTGTCTTGATTATTTCGCGCGAGCCAAATAATCGAGCTAGGCGCTTGCGTGATCCAAAACAGCGATTGCGGCGGAATCTAGATGGAGTTCCGTCGCGCCGATTAGATCATTCAATTGTTCGGGGCTGGTGGCGCTGGCAAGCGGCGCGGTGATTCCGGGGCGCGCCATTAGCCAGGCCAATGCAACTTTTGCAGGACTGGAATTTGTTTCCTTGGCGATTTGATCGAGAGCGGCGAGAATTCGGAATCCGCGTTCGTTGAGATATTTTTTCACTCCCTGACCGCGGCCACTTTTAGTGAGGTCGGCTTCGGAGCGGTATTTGCCGGTAAGAAATCCGGCCGCTAATGAAAAGTACGGGATCACGCCTATTCCCTGTTCCACGCAAAGGGGCTGAAGCTTGGATTCAAAATCGGCGCGAGTGTAGAGATTGTATTGCGGCTGCAAACATTTGTAGGGGGGCAGGCCGCGCTGTTTGCTGACGTCCAGCGCTTCGGTCAGGCGCTCGGCAGTATAATTGGACGCTCCAATGACGCGAACTTTTCCGCTTTTAATTAATTCCGCATGGGCTTCGAGAGTTTCGTCGAGCGGAGTTTTCTGGTCGTCGATGTGGGACTGGTAGAGATCAATGTAATCGGTTTGCAGACGTTTGAGCGATTCGTCAGCGGACACAAGGATGTGAGACTTGGAGAGGCCTTCCTTGCCGGACGGCATCTTCATTCCGACCTTTGTGGCGATTATTACGTTTTTGCGATTTCCGGCGCGCGCAAGCCACTTGCCAATGATCGTTTCGGATTCACCGCCCTGGTGGCCGGGAACCCATCCGGAATATGTATCGGCGGTATCAACCAAATTGAAGCCGGCGGAAACGAATGCGTCGAGTAATTTGAATGATGTGGGTTCGTCCGCGGTCCAGCCAAGAACATTTCCGCCAAAACCGAGCGGGGCTACTTCAATTCCGGAGTTTCCTAGTTTTCGTTTTTGCATGTTGGTTGGATGAAGTTTGGACGCCGGTGGTTACAACGCGTAAAACTTTGCTGGGCGTTTTGCTAGCGCGCTACACGCCAGGGCGAGGTGGTCTGCCAAGTCTTGAGCTGGTCGAGCGCCCACTGTGTGGATTTATCGGCGTGGCAGGTGGTGCAGGGATTTGGGATTTTGAATTGTTCGGTCAGGCGCGGAGAAATAAATTGGAAAGTATGGGCGCTGACCATGTTGTCGCCCAATGTTTGCTCGATCTTCGGCATGTGGCACGCGGTGCATTGGCTGGCCGGGCTGTTCGCTGCGTGATGCGTATGTTCGGCGATCGAACCTTTCAAGCTGGCCGGACCTGCGGCGCCATCGGGGCCGTGACACGTCATGCAAAGATCATTTCCGGTCTTAATTAGGTTTGAAGTGTGCTTATTGCTGTGCACATCGTGGCAATTGAAGCAGCGCATGCCTCGGTGATACATGACGCTCTGCGTGAAATCATTACCCTGCATGCGGTTCTTGTGTGAAGTTCCATTCGCGTAGTGGTAAAAGTCTTCAGTACCGAGGCGATTTTCTTCGAGATTCCAAAAATCAGCGAGTCGATCTCCCGGTAAATAGCCGACCGGCCAATCAACATATTTTCCTTCGGTAGGAATGGTGAGCGGGCGTCCCTGACTGTGGCACTGCATGCAGGTGTCATTCGCGCGCACGACGTCCAGCCTCACAGGATTGACGATATTTGTGCGCGTAGGGTGAGCCGCGTGCTCGCTTCCGGGCCCGTGACATTTTTCGCAGGCAACGTTCCATTCGGTGACCTGCTTGGTTTCGAGATTGTAATTCAGCGAATGGCAGCCATCGCAGAGCGGGCCCGTGGGGCGCTCGAAATTGCTGGTCGGATAGAATTGCGTCCACCAATCGCTGCCGTCGGGAACGTGGTAGGGAAGCCACCGATTGTGTTTGATGTCCCACTGCGCGGGCAGCGCGAAATAATCATCGCCGCGTTTGGTGAAGTAGCGCTGCTTCCACCGGCTTCCATAAACAAAAGCGACCTGACTGAGATCGAAATTGACGTTCGGATCCGGATGCGAGAAATCTCCGAGAACCGCTTCGGGATGTTCCTTTGGATCGCGCACGACGTTGGCCATGCGGGTTTGTTTCCAGCTTTGGAACAGTTCTTCGTGGCACTTCTTGCAGTTTTCCGAGCCGACGAAGTGTGACTTTTGTGTGGCAGCAGGTGTTGCAGAAGGCGCAGGGGGTTTGCGTTGCGCAGGTTGCATGGAGCTAGCGAAGAGTGCCGCGATGGAAAGAGCAGCCGCGTGAATAAGGAATCGATGACACATCACTGTCTTCGGCACTGCCGAGTTATCCCCGCCCGAAAAATCTGTAATCATTTTACTCTGAACTCATCGATGGGAAAACGGCGTTCGCTTCCATCTTCATCGGATGCGCAAGCAAGGGAGCATAGTAGAATACCGCGATGCACGTTCACGCACACGGGCACAATCGCGCTGGGCCCTCGCAGGCGATGCCTGGCTCGGGCGTAATGGCCGGAGCGGTGGCGGCGTCACTGTTGCTTGTAGCGGTGGAATTGACCGGCGGCGTGATGGGGCATTCCATCGCGCTGATCAGTGACGCGGTACACAATTTGACGGATGTTCCTTCGCTGGCGATTGCGTGGATTGCGATGCGGGTCGCGGAGCGTCCCGCGAATGCCGAGAAAACCTTTGGCTATCACCGCGTGGGAACTCTGGCGGCGTTTGTAAACGCGATTATCCTCGTGCTGATTTCGGGCTTCCTGTTCTATGAAGCGTGGGAACGCTTTCGCAATCCGCAGCCTGTGCATGTGGGAATCATGATGGTGATTTCCCTTGTGGCGCTGGCGATCAACGGCGGCATCACTCTGGCGGTAGTGCGTGGCCGGCGTGATTTAAATGTGCGCGCGATTTTTATTCACAATCTGGGGGACGCGCTTTCCAATATCGCGATTCTGGGTGGAGCGCTTGTGATTCGCGCCACGGCGGCACAGTGGCTGGATCCGTTGCTGGGCGCGGCGATTGGTGCGATGGTGCTGTGGTCAAGCATCGGAATTCTGCGAGAGGCATCGCACATTCTGCTGGAAGGATTGCCGCGGGGCATGGAACTGGAAACGGTTGCGAAGGCAATACTGGCTGCCTCGGGAGCTCAGGAAGTGCACGACATTCACATCTGGACCCTGGGAACGGATTTGCACGCGCTCTCTTGCCATGTGCGCATTCCGGATATGCATCTGGAGCAATCCGAGCAGCTTCTTCAAAAAATTCGCGCGAAGCTGGCGGATGACTTTCACATTTCCCACACGACGATTCAATTTGAGCGCGCGGGGTTGCCGCGTGAGGCGGGATTCTTTATGCCGGAGCCGTTCAAGCCGCAATCGTAGCGCCGACACTCTTGTCGGCGCGCATTGGCGGAAAGAACGAAGCGCACATTCGGAAAACTTGCACCGACAAGAGTGTCGGTGCTACTCGAGAAACAAGACCTGGCAGACTTCCCACTCCAGCCGGGTTGTGCTATAAACTTCGAGCCGTGAGAATCCAAGAAGATAAAGCGCCTGTGGCGGCGCCATCGATGCAAGTGCCTGCGACGGTGGCCGAGCATGCGAGTTCGTTTTGTCCGGTTTGTTCGGAAAAGCTGACGGCGCGGAAGTGCAAGCTGATTTGTACGGTTTGCGGGTACTATATGTCCTGTTCTGACTACTATTGATTCACTGCGAAGCCCGGCGGAACACGCTGGGAACTTTTGGGACCACGCCGGAGTCCAAAAGGTTCAGAATTAGCCGGCCAAGTGAGGAGGGTCGATCGTGGCACTGAAGGTAACTCAGCGGGAGATGGACGGAGTAGCGGTGATCGCGCTTGAAGGACGTATTGTGCTCGGAGAAGAGAGCAACGCATTGCGCGAGACGGTGAAGGGTCTGCTGGCGAAGGGCCAGAAGAAAATCGTGCTGAACATGGACAATGTAACGTACATCGACAGCGCGGGGTTGGGAACGCTGGTGGCGTCACATCACAGCGCGAAGTCGCAGGGCGCGGGACTGCGGTTGAGCAACCTCGGCTCAAAGTTTCAGGAAGTGCTTCAGGTAACCAAGCTGCTCACCGTCTTCGACGTGTACGATTCCGAAGCGGCCGCCATCCGCAGCTTCAGCACGTAACAAATTAAGAGTGACGCCTGTTGGGGCGGCGCGCTCTGCGATGTTTTGCGGGGAGTGCCGCTTTGGCGCGGTCGTCGCGTGATTCGCTATGAAAAAAAGGGCGCAGCGAGGAGTGCCCCTACGGCCACCGCTGGCTGCCATTCTAGAATCCGCAGCTATTCCTCAAGACGATAAATCGTAACGCCGCTCAACATTTTAGGGTAGAAATCCGTGGATTTTTGCGGAAGCACTTCGTCCGCCAGCGCCATTTGCATTACTTGTTCCACGCGCACGGGGTTGAGCAGGAAGCAAACTTGCGCGCGGCCTTCCACGACCGCCGACATCGCAGCCGCGGTTTCGCGTTCGTAGCGCGTGTTTGTTTCCTGTCGGACGGATTCCGCGGTGATGCCGAGCCCTTTGTCGAGAATGTAGTCATGAAGCAGGACGACGTCGAGTTCGCGCTGGCGTGGCGATGCATTTGGAAGAGCCTGTGCGAGATCCGCGGTTGGCTTGAGAACCAGCAGCGCAAAGCTATCTCCTCCGCCGTATGCGCCGATTGCGCGTCCCGAGACGCCCGCGAAACAAACTTGCTCTCGCGCAGTTGACGCGCGGCGGCTCGCGGTGCCTTCGAGCGGAACTTCGCGAACGTCGAAAAACTCTGACAGGCGTTTGAGGAGCACGGCATAATTAAAGTTTTGCACGCCCGCGACGACGCGGTGCGTCGGCAGAATTGTGAGACCTTTGCTGTGCGAATTGACGAGCGTCATCATCACTTTTTCGTAGGGCGCATCGGGATTGGATTCGCTGTGTTTCGCGCGCTGCTCGTCGCGATACGCGAGCGCGGTTTCATAACGGTGATGACCGTCGGCGATCACGAGTTTCTTATTAACCATAACCGACTCGATGTTGGTAATTGTTCCGGGATCATCAATCCGCCAAATATAGTGGACGACTCCGAATTCGTCGCGCATGTCCATGGTGGGAGGGGCTGTCGCCACGCGTTCAAGAATTGCGTCAAGACGGCCGATTGGATCGTCATACAGCATGAAAAGCTGGCCGGTGTGCACGCGCGTGTGGCGAAGCAGTTCCAGCCGATCCGCTTTCGGGCCGGCAAGCGTTTGTTCATGGCGGAAAACGACGCCCGCCGAATAATCCTCAAGGCGGCTCAGGGCTATCAACCCTTTGCGGATGTGGTGTTGAGTTGTGCCAGGAACTTCAAATTCCTGAAAGTAAGCGTAAAAGGATGGCGACGGATCCTGCACCAGAACTTTCGCGGTGATCCATTCTTCCAGCGCACGCGCGGCCCGCGTGTAAACGTCGCTCGCAGCCGTGTCCTCCTCGCGCGTAGGACCTTTTTCCACGGTGATGAGGTTGTACGGACTGGACGCAGCGTAGCGCTTCTGCATTTCCGGAGTGATCTTGTCGTAGGGCTGTGTCAAAACACGCGCGGGATCGGTTTTCGCCGGGTTGTAACGGTAGGCGCGGAATGGAAAGAGTTGGGCCATTAGGCTCTCGCTTGGTATTGGCACCTAAAATTGATTTCGGAAAAACATTCTAGCAGGGTGACGAAAATCGCGCGCGGTTAGATGTGGGAAGCCAGTTCCGTTACAATGGAACTTCACTTGACGACTGACCACTCAACATGGATCGCGAATTACAAAAAACATTCCGGGCTGTGCGTGTGTTGGTGTTCGATTTGGACGGCACGCTCATAGATTCGGCGCTGGATTTGGCGCTCTCGGTAGCCGTGACTCTGGAGTTCATGAATCGTCCCGCGATTCCGCACGAAATTATTTACAGCTATGTGGGAAATGGCGCGCCAACGCTAATCCGAAAGGCGCTTGGGCCGTACGCGTCCGAGGAGGACTGCCAGCGCGGGCTTGAGCATTTCCTGGGCTACTATCGCGAGCACATGCTGGATAACACGGTCACGTATCCGGGAGTCCGTGAAGGATTGGCCGCGCTCGCTCATTTTCCGATGGCCGTGCTGACGAACAAGCCGGTGCGCTTCAGCGAAAAAATATTGGATGGACTCGGGCTCTCTGGGTATTTCAAATTTGTTTACGGCGGAAATAGTTTTGAGCGCAAGAAGCCGGATCCGATGGGGATGCAACTCCTGCTGGCGGATTTCGGCGTGGCGCCGCACGAAGCGATGATGATCGGCGATTCCGAAGTGGATGTGCAAACCGCGCGGAACGCGAACACCTGGGCCTGCGGCGTTACCTACGGGTTGGGAAGCGACCGGCTGGTTCAGCATCCGCCGGATGTGCTTTTGGATAGTCTTGCTGAATTGCCGCCGCTGTTGATTGGCGCGAACAGCGTTTAATCGCCAAAAGCCTGTGCTAATTGCTTGCGTTAGCCGTTGGCGTTGCAGATTTTGGAAGCGCCGCCACATCGAAAACGTAGGCAGTTTGCGCGGCGGTCAGCACAAAAAGGCGTTTGCCGTCATCACTGAATCGCTTCATGGCGATGGGACTGTTGAACTGGAGTTCGTCTCGTTTTTCCATTGTGGATAGATCGTAGAATAAGAGTTGACCTGCCTCATTTTCAGCGACGATTAATCCCGAGCCTCCGCAAGATTCGGCCGAACGGCCGAAGGCTTTGCCCGTCTGTTCGCCGGAGGCCGCGGAATAAACCAGAACGCGATTCAACGAATCTGAAATCACCACGCGGTCGCCCACGGCGAAAAGATCTCGAATATCAAACGCGCCTTTGTTCGTGTCCACTGCCAGGCCGCCCTTTGATTTTCCGCTGTGAGCATCCACGATTTCGACCAGGAAATTTGTTTCATCATGTTTTACAGGGCTGGCACGTTTCGCGAGATCATCATCGGATTTCAGTTCCAGTGAAGCGGTTCCTGTTGAAAGACGCCAGAGAAACGTCAACGTACTCGAATCAGCCGCGACGAAGACTCGCGGAGCCTCTTTAGGAAACTGGCGTGTCCACATAGATTTTCCAGTGACTGAGTCGCGCACACCGAGCGTGACGTTTTCGCCCAGCCGGCCGTCCTTGCCGTTCGGTTTAGTCACCAAGATGATTGGCCCGTACTGGTGAGCGGCTTCATCTTCCAACTTGAATGCCGGAGTCACGGTCTTTGCCGCTAAATTCAGTTGAGCTACGGCGCGACCAGTCTCCTGAAACTTAGGGAAATCCGCATACAGCGTACCGTCCGCGTCGAAATACGCTCCAGTAAATCCCCGAACATAAAATGGCCGCTCGTTCTTGGTCAGATCCCAAACGCCGCCGCGCGACCTTTCGGAAACGGCCAGCCATTTCATGTCCGGAGAAATCGCGGTAGCCCACAGGGGAGCCAGCGGGCTGCGCGGCAGATTTACCTTCGCGATTTGCTGATTGTTGGATATTTGTTTCAGCGCGATTTCTCCATCGAGTCGTTCTACGACCGCCACGATGTCGAAAATGTCAAAGGCAGATTCCTTGTCAGCCATGAAGATTTTCTTGGTTTCCAGATCCATTACGCCCATCGCATACTTGTCAATCGGTCGAAGCATCAAGTAGTTTCCGTGAGCTGCGGCTTCCAAATTTTGAGCGCCAAGTGGAAATTCCTCCAAGGTCTCTCCGCCAGGGAAGCGGACGATCGCGGATTTTTTTGGATCGAAAGTATCAATTCCCACAATTCGATCCGGGCCGATGAAAACGAATTCCCTGGATAGCAGTTTTCTGATTGAGTCGCGGAGGGCGAATGTCTTCTGAGTCGTCAAGTCCAGAGCCACCGTAGTTTCGTTGTGCGAAGACGCTACGAAATAATGGCCATCTGGTGAAAAACGCATCGTCAAAATACGGGAAAGAACGTCATCCTGAAGTTGTCCGAGATACAGAGATAAAAACTCGCGAAAGGTTCGAGGCTCGTAGAACGATTTCCTCTCAAGCACTGGTTGTCCGCTCGCGAGATCGTAAACAAGTAAATCAAGAGCTCCGTTGTAGCACGCCAGGAATTTGCCGTCAGGAGAAAGTACCGTTTGCCGGCAACCCTTCAGAACTACCATGTCGTGAAGCTCGGTTCGTTGCTGGTCAGCCAAATTCCAGGTCTCAACACGCAGGCTAGGCGTATAGAACGAAACTGTCTGAGAGTCCGCGGAGAACATGGCCGGAAACGCTTCCGGCGCATCCATCCGGAACAACGGCGCAAACGCCTCGCGTGACAGAATATAAATGCTCGAATCGTCCTGCGCGAGCACGTACTTGCCGTCAGGGCTGAAACGGAGGAATCGAATATCTCCTCTCAGCGGCGGATTCAGCTCTTGTTTGAAAACGACGCCGTGGAGTGATTCTCGATGTCCCAGACCGCTGTAGTTCATCACCGATGTTTTCCAGGATCCAAACTCTGCGGAAGAGGCCGGCGGCCGCGATTCGCCGCAGGTGCCGGGCAGAGACGCTATCTCATTCCCCATTTCACGCAGGCGCCGCTCTTCGGGTTTAGTCGTTCCGAAAACATCCGAGAAAAAACCCCCCGTCTTGCCCTTGGTATCGGCAAAACGGTCCCAAAACTGAACGAATCCTCGAGGATCATATCCCGAAGCTGAGGCAGCGTAGAGCCCAAGTCGATCGGCAACCAACTGAGATGGCTCCTCACGTCTGGCGATACTGGCGGACAGGTCCGGTTTCCGCTTCCTCGAATCTAGAAGCTGGTTATACTTCTCGAAAATGTCGCGCCGGTCGGAAACAGAATTCACGCCCAGTAACTTTTGAAAGCGTTCGCTCATATCGATTGCAAATTGATGGGCAACCATATGGCCTAACTCGTGGCCAAGGAGTCCCGCAAGTTCATCCTCAGTGCGCAAGAAACCGACGAGCTTACGGGTGACGTAGACTCGGCCGCCTGTCGTGCCGAATGCGTTCGCGAACGGAAGGTCGGACAATACGAACTGGTACTTGGTCGAACTCGCCGGAAGATGTTGGACAAGCCGGTCGCCAACGCGCTGCAAATATTCGGCCACGGCCGGGTCGTCAATCACCCGGTACTCGCGCTGAAACTGCTCGGCGACGGCGTCACCCAAATCCATCTCCTGCTGGGTATTAAACATGTTTTCTCCCAGCTTTACGGGTGGGACCGGAGCAGGAGGGCACGCTTTTTGAGCGCTGATCGTAGGCGAAATAAGAACAATTGGCGCAACTAACAGACTTAGGAAAAGGCAAGGTCGAACACGCAAAAGGGGCCTCCTGTCAAACAACTCGGGGAGTGCCGCGTACACTAACACCGTCGCGATAGTTGATTCAACTACTAGTTACGGTACGTGGGTGATTACTTGGACTCATTTGCGCGGTACCACTCCCAGGTGCGGCGCAAGCCTTCTTCAAAGCTGACTTTCGGATCGTAGCCGAGCGTTTTTCGCGCTTCGGTGATATCGGCTTGCGAATGCAGAATGTCTCCAGATCGGGGCGGTTCATATTTTGCCGTCGCGCGTTTCCCTGAGATCTTTTCAAGCAGACGCAGAGTCTCGTTCAGCGTGAAGCGGCCGCCTGTACCTGCGTTAAGGACCTGGCCGGCGCAGTTCGGCGCTTCACACGCGAGTAAATTCGCCTGCACGACATTTTCGATATACGTGAAATCCCTTGATTGCTCGCCGTCGCCGAAGATCACCGGTTGGCCATCGGCGAGCAGCGTGGTGATGAATTTTGAAAGCACACCCGAATATGGCGAACTGGGGTCCTGACGCGGGCCGAATACATTGAAGTAGCGCAGGCAAACGGTCTCGAGTCCGTAGCAGCGGCCAAAAACTTTCGCATAAAGTTCGCCGACAAATTTAGTGACTCCATATGGCGAAATCGGATCAGGGCACATATCCTCGCGCTTGGGTTGCGTGGGCGTTTCGCCGTAAGCGGAACTCGATGCGGCGTACACAAATCGGCGGATTTTCGCATCACGCGCGGCGACCAGCACGTTGAGCGTGCCATCTATATTGACGTGATTTGATTCGATGGGATCTTTCACCGAACGCGGTACTGAAGTTCGCGCGGCGAGATGAATCACGTAGTCCGCACGCTCGCAAGCTTTGTGGACAGCGGGCAAATCGGTGATGCTGCCGCGGACGATCTCAATTTTCCCGGCGCACTGTTTTAAGTTCTCTTCCCGACCAGCGGAAAAATCATCCAGCACGACGACGGTGTGGCCGCGTCGCAAAAGTTCGTCAACCGTGTTGGAGCCGATGAAACCGGCGCCTCCGGTTACAAGGTAACGCATTTCCCGAACCCTCCTGGCTCGTGGGCCTGACTTTGCCGGACGCGTGAGTGGCGCGCCGTTCGCAATTCCGGTACGCTTTACTATAACGTGCTAAAGACTCGCTCGCTTACCAGTATTCACCCTTTGATTGCCCGAAGACTTAACTCCGCACGGAAGTATTTCGCATTTGAATGCGTCGCGATTATCACCTTTGCTTGCGCCGCGGCCTTAATCGCAGCGCCTCAGCAGAACACGGCGCGCAAGCCGGCCAAGCCGCCTGCGCCCGCTGGACCTGCCGCGCTCTCGGCACCGTTTCATTCCGGCGAAAGCCTGGCATATTCCGGGCAGTGGTTGTCACTGAAAGATGTGATCGCCGCGCAACTCAGCGCAAATGACGACCGCGCGTTCAACGGTCATCCCGCCTGGCATTTTCAGGCGCAGCTACAGACGAAGAATCCTCTGCGGTACGTTTTACAAGTGGATGACCACTTTGATTCGTATTCGGGCCACTCAGATCTGGTTGGCGAACAATTCGAGATGCATTTGAATGAAGGCGCGAAATCCGAAAACCATATCTCACGGCTGACGCCGGGCCAATCTTCCGCTCCAGCGGGCACGATACAGCTGCAGGTGATTCACGGGACGAGAGACGCTCTGGGATTTCTTTACTATCTTCGGACGGTGAATTGGCAACAGACCAAAGAGGTTCGGGCGCCTGTCTTCGACGGGCGTAAAGTTTATGACGTGCATGCGACCGTTGTCACGCCTCGAAGCGACATCACAGTTGCTGCCGGAAAATTTACTGCGACCGGACTGAGTGTTCGCGCCTACCTCAACAGCAAAGAACTTCCGGACACGAAGATCACAGTGTGGATAGCACAAGACTTCACGCGCACGCCGGTATTGATTGAACTGGAACTGCCAATTGGTTCCGGGCGAGTGGAGCTTACGGAGCAGAGCCCGGGTAAATAATTACGCTTTGGGCGCTAGACGCGTTTCTTTGCCAAAGGACGTCCCGTCTTCCGGCGGAAACGCCACACGCCAGAAATTTGGAGATGCGGTGGTAAATTCCACCGCAACCTGCAGCCGGTCCGCTTCCATCGATCCCAGATAAACCACCCGGCACATCTGGTCTTCGTTTGTTTTCTTGTTTTTTATAAGAATTTGTTCGATTTCTTCGACGGGCGGTGAGAGCAGGATAAGCGCGCCATGAGCATTCACCGCCAAAGTTTCCGTGGGTTCGGGTTTGGAGTCAGCCTGTCCGAATCGCCGTTGTGCGACCACCTGCACGCGAAGAAGCAACCGCTGGCTTCGCCTTTGGGAGATTTTCTTGCTTGCGGTCTGTTCAGGTTGAGGCATTGCCGGGAGATTTTGTGATTACGCTATGTGGCGATCCGAATTCACTCGACCTTTCCCCTTCCCCAGTAATTCCAGCGTATGATTCGCGCGTTTCAGCACAGGACAATTTTCTCGCGATGGCGCAGCAACCTGCGCGTTGTGTTACGCGTATCCACCACAAGCTGTGCTGATTCGACGATTGCGGCATAGTCGTAACTCGTGTGGTCTGTAGCGATAATCACGCAGTCGTAGCTCGCGAGACTTTTTGCGTCCAGCGAAATTGATTTCTTATCCGAGTAGTCGTAATGACGCATCTTGTGCAGCTTGGGGAAATGAGGATCGTTGTAATCGACATGGGCGCCGCGTTCCGCGAGCAACTCCATGATCTTCAGTGAAGGCGATTCGCGCAGATCGTCCACGTCTTTTTTGTAGGCCACGCCAAGCACCAGGAGTTTCGCTCCGTTCATGGGTTTGCGATTCTTGTTCAAAGCTTCGCTGATTGCATCCACCACGTGATAAGGCATCGCAGTATTTACTTCGCCGGCGAGTTCGATGAAGCGCGTGGAAAAATCGTACTCGCGCGCTTTCCACGAAAGGTAGAACGGGTCCACCGGAATGCAGTGGCCGCCCAGGCCGGGGCCGGGATAAAAAGGCATGAACCCAAAAGGCTTTGTAGCGGCTGCGTCAATCACTTCCCAGATGTCTATTCCCATCCGCAGGCTGAGTTGCTTCAGTTCATTCACCAGCGCGATATTCACACAGCGAAAAATATTCTCGAGCAACTTCGTCATTTCGGCCGCGCGAGTCGAGCTTACCGGCACCACGCGTGAAACTACTTGTGTGTAAATGGCTGCAGCTGCGCGACCGCTGGGAGGATTGATGCCGCCGACGACCTTTGGGATCTGCGCCAAGCCGAATTGTTTGTTGCCGGGATCTTCGCGCTCCGGTGAAAACGCGAGGAAGAAATCCGTGGCTACATTTTCCGCTTCAGGGCCGCGCGCGATGGGACAGCGCAAGCCGTTCTTTTCCAGGATAGGCAAGACCAGTTCTTCCGTGGTGCCCGGATACGTCGTGGATTCCAGTACTACGAGCTGGCTTTTCTGCAGGTACGGCGCGATGGACTCTGCAGTGACCCGCACGTAGGTCAGATCCGGTTCGCGGCGCTCGTCCAATGGCGTGGGGACGCAGATAATGATTGCGTCCATTTCAGCCAATTTGCCGAAATCGCCGGTGGCGGTGAAATGTTTTGACGCGACGTGCTGCCGAATCTTGCTGACGGGAATGTGCTCGATATACGTTTCACCGCGACTTAATTTCTCGACTTTTGTGCTGTCCACATCGAAGCCGGTAACGCGATGTCCTGCTTCGGCAAATCGCAAGCCCAGGGGAAGGCCGACATAGCCTAGACCGATTATACCTACCTTGAGTTGTGCACCCTTGAAATATTCTGGTTTGCGTTCGATCGCCATCGTTTCCATTCAACCTCGGCAGGTTGTCCTATTCATACTAATTAATTTCGGAAAAGCCACCCTGCCATTTTGAAAGACGTTTGAATATAACAGGAATCTTTAGCGTGAGGAACCTTACATAGCGCAACGTAGTGCGCAAGCCGCAACATTTAATGACCTGACTTGCAAGATTCAGTCTAGCGCGTCGCCGAGCTGTCCATCTCGGGATATCCCTTCGGATGCCCCTGTTTCCACGTCCAGGCAGTCGTCAGAATGGATTCGAGCGTTGAGTAGCGCGGTTCCCAGCCCAGCGTGCGCCGAAGCTTTGTGGCATCGGCTACCAAAACGGCTGGGTCGCCCGCGCGCCGGGGCGCTTCGATCGCCGGTATCGGCAGGCCTGTGACGCGGCGGGCGGTCCCGACTACCTCACGGATGGAATAGCCGCGGCTGTTGCCCACATTGAATGCTTCGCCGGAAACGCGGTCAAGATTGCCAAGCGCCCGGACATGGGCCTCGGCGATGTCGAGAACGTGCACGTAATCGCGTACGCAGGTGCCGTCCGGAGTAGCGTAGTCAGTTCCCCGGATTTCAAAGTTTGCGATTGCACCCGCAGCTGCTTCCAGAATTTTGGGAATTATGTGTGTCTCTGTTCGGTGCGCTTCGCCGCGTTCCTGCGAAGCGCCGGCCGCGTTGAAATAACGCAAGGACACATGTTTCAGTCCGGCATAGCGCGCGTAGTCGGCGAGAATATTTTCAAACAGCCACTTTGTTTGGCCGTAGGGATTGATCGGCGCCTTCGGATGATCTTCCGGTATGGGTACTTGCTTCGGTTCGCCGTACACAGCGGCACTCGAAGAAAAAACTATTTTTTTTACGCCGTGGCGCATCATCGCATCCAGCAGATGAATTCCTGCGGCCACGTTTACGAAATAGAACGTGCTTGGCTCTCGTACGGACTTTTCAACGAGCGCTTCAGCGGCAAAATGCATGACGGCGTGGATCTCAGATGTGCGGAAGATTCGGTCCAGATGGCCGGTATCGAGTAAATCGCAGTTCTCGAAATCGCAGGCCGGCGGCACGGCCGCGCGATGCCCTTCATTCAAATTGTCGAGTGCAATCAGGTGATGGCCTTGCGCAATCAGGACTTCCGCGCAAACGCTGCCCACGTATCCAGCTGCTCCGGTGACCAAAACATTCATCCGAAACTCCTCTAGGTGTTGAAATGACCTGCACCGAATTTGCTCGGAAAGGCTAGCAGTTTATGTACTGATTGTCAGCTTGGGAGATTGTCGGGGCGATCGACGTGTAGGAGACCGAAATAAGAACTCACGAAAGAATTGGAACAACTACGCGGGAGTCGCTGATTTTTGCTGGTAGCAGAGCAGAATCAAATCAGCCCGGCGGCGGACACCGAATTTATTCAGCAATTTGGAAACGTGAAACTTCACGGTGCGTTCGGAGATATTTAGCTTGGACGCGATCTCCTTATTGGAAACATTTTCGAGCAGGGAATCCAAAACTTCGCGCTCGCGCCGGCTGAGCTGCGTGTGACTATCAGGCTTCAGGCGGCGCTTCTGCTGATCTGTCAGAATTGAGTCTACAAACGTGGATAGAACATTTCGCGGTACCCAGAATCCCCCGCTGGCAACGAGCGGCAGAGCGCGTGGCAATTGCTCAACGGCTTCAGTGTAGGTTAATAGTCCTTTCGCCCCCAGCCGCAAAAGAGCGTGACTCGTGGCGTCCGTGAGTTTCTCGCACACCACAATGACTCTGGCTTCGGGATGCCGGTCTAGGATGCCAACGATCAGCGAACTTGTGTTGGGGCGAACCGCGTGTGCATCCACAACGAAAATATCGGCCTCAGGGAGCGCGAGGCTTGTGAGATCGGTCGCCAGCGACTGCTCCATCTGTTTGGTGACCAGACGTATGCCCGGGCGCGTCAAGATCCGCTCAAACTCGCCCAACACCAATGGGTGGGGAGAGAGCAAACAAACAGAAAGCGTGCGACTCTTGGCTGTAATTGCCACTGTGAAGAGGCTAGCGGATTTAACGGCTCGGGGCAAGAGACGCGTCGAGCGTTGTTGTTATGAAGTTAAGTGCGAGGCAGGCTTCGCGTTATGCTGGAAGACGCCTTGCCGCGGACTGCTCGGAAGATGTGGATGACCTCCGAGCGTCGCTGCCGGGGATCGAGCGCTGCCTCCTAAGATTAGGCTCGAGCCTTCTGGCTTTCCGCCGAGTAGCCTTGGTTGTAGTACCCGCCGTATCCAGCGCGTGAGTCAGCGCGGTTCAACGCGGCGCCTAGCAGCGCGCGATCGTGGAATGCTTCGCACGCTTTTTGCGCCAGATCGAAGGGCGTGGAACCGGCGCGCACGACCATCAGGACGCCATCACAAACTTTTCCAATGATGCTCGAATCTGACACTGGAATCGTCGGGGGCGAATCGATCAGAATCCAATCGAACACTGGTGACAATCGCTCCAGCAATAATTCGAGTCGGCCGTTGGCAAGCAGCTCGGTTGGATTGGCAATCGACTTACCGCCGCCAATCAAAAAGAGATTTTCATCGCGGCCTCGCGTTCCTCAGACTACGCTCGTGACAGTTTGGATTCCGGCCGCTGAATATTGAAAGATACTTTTTTAACCACCCGCAAATTACGATTGTTCCTCGTCGGGCAATCCTGGAGCGCTCGCTAAAAATTCTCTCGCAGCGTTATCCGCAGTAAGCCTGCGGGACGGAAGTCCAGCCTGCCGGATCTTGTAGAGCAGCGCACGATAACTGATTTTCAGGTACTGAGCCGCGCGCTTGCGATTCCAACGATGGGCGATCAGAGCGCGCAGAATAATTTTGCGCTCAAGTTCTTGCACGGCATGTCGCGTGATGCTCTTAAGAGGGATGGATCCCGATGGGCGAGGCTCCAAATTGGTTTGCCGCGCCGCGGGGACGGCACCAAGTAACTCGTTCGTGATCGCATCTTCCGAACGCAGGATTGCGTAGCGTTCGATGAGGTTGCTCAACTCGCGAATATTTCCAGGCCATTGATGCTTCTGAAGAAGTCTCAGCGCGTAGTCCGAAGGTGGTTGCACGTCGCTGCTATATTTTCGCGAATGCTGCTCGACGAAATACCGCACAAGTGCTTGAATATCTTCGCTTCGCTCGCGGAGTGGCGGAAGCACCACTTTGACGACGTTGATCCGGTAGTATAAATCCTGCCGGAAACGGCCCTCTCTGATTTCCACTTCCAGATTACGATTCGTGGCACACACGACGCGCACGTCTGCCGAGATGTTTTCCCGACCCCCAATTCGCCAGAACTGGCCGTCCTGCAAAAGCTGCAGGAGCTTCGCCTGAATCCCAAAATCCATTTCGGCAATTTCGTCGAGAAACAGTGTGCCGTCGTTGGCCAGTTCCACGCGCCCCGGCTTCGTTACGATCGCGCCCGTAAATGATCCCTTTTCATATCCGAAGAGTTCGGATTCCAGCAGCGTTCCCGGAATCGCCGCGCAGTTCACCTTGATGAACGGCCCCTGCGAACGGGATGATCGCCGGTGGACCATCCGTGCGATAACTTCCTTACCTGTGCCGCTTTCACCCTGAATCAGAACCGGGATATCCGCTCCGGAAACCTTGCCGATTTTCTGTCGAATCAGCAACATTGCAGGGGATTCACCAAAAACAGTGAGATCTGGCGGAAATTCCGCCGCATTGAGTCCGTTGCCCGATATGGGCGTGTTTTCTGTAGAAAGCATACACTCGGAGGGCGAACGCCGCCCTCTGCAGGTTGTAGTAGCGCACCCGTGGTGCCAAATCAGTTCGGCCATTTTCGAGTGAGGCGGAATATACTTGTAAGTAGCTGTAAGTAAATAGGTTAGACGCGTTTCACCATGGCGCCGCCGGGTTGCTTAAGGCAAAATCTCACTGCCGCGATGTGAAATTGGACTTGATTCTTAGTGGAACGAAGGAAAACATGTTACCCACTTGGGCACACAGTTACCCTTTGGGTCAGCTTTGGTACCGTCGTACTCGACCGTTTTTCGGCTTCTTGACAGAACTTTAAACCCGTTTCCGTTTGGAAAGTCGAGTCCGAAAGGCTATTTACCTCGCTTCGCATCGGAATAGAATTGGTACTTCTATGGCCGCGACCAAATCCCCAAGCCTGCGTCGATACCCACGGATTGGCTTACCGCGGGGAATGTCCGTGGCCTGGCAAGCGGGCGGCGAGCGCGTCATCTCAAGAGTTGGCACGATTGGTTTGGGCGGATTGTTTATTTATACAAAGAAGTCAGCTGCCGTCGGAGACGTCGTAAAGTTGGTATTTGATGTACCGGGCGGAGAAGTTCGTGCACGCGCAGTAGTACGCTCGTACGAACCGGGTCGGGGAATGGGAGTGGAGTTCACAGCAATGCAACTGGAGGCGCGGGCGCGACTGACGCAACTACTGCGCCGCCTGACGTAATTTCGCTTCGCCTATGCTCTTCTTCAGAGTTGCACAAATACGTCAACGTTGAGGAAAGGCGAAAGATTCCAGCAGATCGGCTCGTGCTTTATGATCCGATGAGATCACTCGGAGCAGATCCTTTACGGAAACCATTCCCAGAAATTTTTTCTTACCTTCAGCCACTACAAGATGAAATATTTTGTGCTTTTCCATTAATACCAGGCATTCTTCAATCGCTATGTCGGGGGAAACGATAACGAGGTCTTTCGTCATCACTTCTGAAACACGCATCCACGCCGGGCATTTGTTTTCCGCGGCGACGCGATCGGAAATATCAGCCTGCGAAATTACTCCGACCAGTTTTCCCGAGGCGTCAAGCACTCCAACCGTTCGGACTCTGCGGTCACGAAGGTAACGCGCCACATCATGTACGGTTGCGTCTTCCAAAACCGAGAAAACTTGTTTCCGAGAACTGATCAGGTCTGCGACACGCATCGCATTCCTCCATTGGCAAGGCTTGTTGCAAATGGTAGGACGATCGTCAGGTCAATGCAATGGATATCCTTGCGGTCTTTTGAACTGCAAGTGGAAATACAGCGGCTGAGATTTGGGAGTTCGTGACGCAGGGATCTGATCGTCTTCGATCAGGTAATTAGTTGGCGCCGGAAGTTTCACCGCGGATGATGTCGTATCGCTCGATGACTGCGGCAACTCCAACATGCTTTGTGCCGTCGTCCTGGCGCCGGTCAACGCGCACGACGCGCCCCTGAGCTCGGACAAATACTTCGGTGCCGCGCGTTATCTCAGCGGGAAGCGTAAGGGTGATGTCCAGCTCTGTTCCGGATTCAAGATCCTGATCCAAAGTAAAGTAAACGCCGCGAGTGGAGATGTCTCTGGTCCGCCCTGTCCGCGCGCCATTCGTCTTTTCCACGGGAACCTTGATGACGACCGGTAAAGAGAGATCATATCGGCGTGCGTTTCGTCGTTCAGTCATATTCCCCCCAATTTCCCAGGGCCGAATGGCATAGACTTCTCCAAGGCCTTACGGGTGCAATCAGCGTGCCAAAGGCTTGAAGGGACGACTCTGCTCGCTCCAGTTTATTCCCCGCTTGCCTCAAAAACTTCTAGCACCGCGCTTGGCCCGTTGCCGTTAAACAGATATTTTGCAATAGGATACGGCTGCCAAGACTCGTAGAAATAATCCTCCGGGTCGAACACCTAAGCGGCTAGAAACTAGTACTCGAACTAGTAATGCAATACTTTACAGGCCGCGTTTAGAGCGTTGAATTAGGTTTAAATCCCAATTTGCTGCCAAATAGCTGCAATTCCCTGGCACAAATTCACTTTACTAATCTCGCTCAACTCCCGCTGCAGCAGGTACTTCCGCACTCGGTGTCGCCGGCTTGGCGGCCTTCCCGGCTGGCGCGCTACGTGATCCGCGCCCTCCATCCAAATTGAATTGCCGCATTTTATACAGAAGCGCTTTGTAACTGATGCCGAGCATCTTCGCGGCGTCCTTGCGGCACCAGTGCGTTTTCTCCAATGCCTCTCCGATTGCTTCCATCTCCGCTTCATCCTTCAGACCACGAACCAGCGCTTTCAGTCCTTGTTCCTTGAACGGTGCAGCCTCAGCACGAGGGGCCGTGCGTTGTCTCGCGGCAGACATTTCGACGAGTTCGCGCAGGCTTCCTTCGTCATCTTCAAGAATCACGTAGCGCTTGACGAAATTCTCCAACTCGCGCAAATTGCCCGGCCACTGGTAGCGCACCGCGGCTTCCAGCAAATGTTGCGAAGGCACCGGAGCTTCCTTGTTGAATTTCTCGCTGTACTGTTTCAGGAAATGCCGGAAGAGCATCGGGATTTCCTGGATGCGTTCGCGCAACGGCGGAATCTGAATGGAAAGAACGTTTAGGCGGTAGTACAGGTCTTCGCGAAAGCGTCCGGACTTCATCGCTTCCTGCACTTCCACGTTAGTTGCCGCCAAGACGCGCACGTCCACCTCGATTAATTGACGTCCGCCCAACCTGGAATACTGGTGATCCTGCAGCACGTGAAGAAGTTTGGCCTGCATATGCGAACTCATTTCGGCAATTTCGTCCAGGAAGATGGTGCCCTTGTTCGCCATCTCAAATTTGCCTGGTTTGGAGCGCACCGCGCCCGTGAAAGCGCCTTGCTCAAAGCCGAAAAGCTCAGATTCCAGCAATTCGCCCGGAAGCGCCGCGCAATTCACTTTAACGAACGGTTGTGTGCGGCGCGCCGAGCGCAGGTGAATCATGCGCGCGACAACTTCCTTGCCGACTCCGCTTTCTCCGCTGATGAATACAGGCACATCCACCGGAGCAATCTGCAAAATTTGTTGCCGGATGCGCACCATCTGCGGGCTGGCGGCCAGGAAGCTCAAATCTTCGGTAATCTGGTCGCAATATTCGCGCAGGGTTTTATTTTCCTCGCGAAGTTTGCGCTTCTGCTGGCACTTCAGCATTGCCGCGTCGAGTTCGCTTTTTTCAAATGGCTTGGTGATGTAATCCTGCGCGCCCTGGCGAATTGCCTCGACCACCGTGCCGACCTCGTTTATGCAGGAAAGCATGATTACGCTGAGGTTGCGGTCGATTTGCATCAAACGCTGAAGCGTTTGAAGCCCGTCCATCTCCGGCATCAGCACATCGAGGATGATGTAATCAGGTTTTCCGCCGGTACCGGAGCCAATGCGTTCCAATGCTTCTTCACCCGACGTAAGCGTTTCCACTTCGTAGCCGTCGACTTCGAGCAACGTCTGAAGATACTTACGAATGCTCGGTTCGTCATCCACCACTAGAATACGTTCTTTCGCTACTCGTTCTTTCTCGGCCACGTTGTTGTCCCCTTAAACGAAGATTTCCCTTGGTATGAAAGTGCTAAACTTTTTCGATCGGCAATAAAATCGTGAATTTTGCTCCACGTCCCAATTCGCTATCAACCCAAATTTTTCCACGGTGTGCTTGCACAAGCCGCTTGGCAATTGCCAGACCCAGGCCCATTCCGCTTGAAGTGCGGTCCACGCGAACGAAATCCTCGAATATTTCCTGGTGGTGCTCGGCGGAAATTCCGCGGCCCGTATCGGTCACGGAAATTTTCGCGCTGTTCGGATGCCGCATGATCTGCATCCGCCGCTCCTGCGGTTGAGGATCGCCGGACGCGCGACGTTCCCAGAAATGCGGTTCGGCGATCAAGCTGACGCTCCCGCCCGCGGGCGTGTGCTTCAACGCGTTGTCCAAAAGATTTGCCACGGCTTGCTGCACTTTCTGATAGTCGAATCGAAATACCGGCAATCCCGGATCCAGGCGGAATTCCAACTTCACGTTCTTTCTCTGAAACGCTTCGTGCCAACGCTTTGTCAATTCGCTTAAACAATCACGGATGTCGTTATCGTGCAGATGCAGCACAAGCTTGCCGCTTTCCAGCGCCGAATAATTCAGGAACATGGAAACCAAGCGAACCAGCCGCTCGCAGCTTTCTTTCGATTCGTGCAAAATTTCGCGCTGCTTATCCGCCAGTTTTCCCAACGATCCCGAAAGCAACAAATCGTAATACCCTTTGATCACGGCCAGCGGCGTCTTCAGTTCGTGCGCCGCTGATGCCAGAAAAACTGTTTTCTGCCGGTTCACTTCCTGTAGCCGCAGGTACGCGGCAAGCAGGTTGCGGTACGTGATTTCGCGCTCCTGAAGCAATCCTTCCACGGTGTGTTGCCCGGCGGGATCGTTCGAAAGATTTGTCGCCGGCGCGTCCATCTGCACAACCAGCCAGTCTGGTTCCGGCAACCACTGCACGCGCGACTGAATCTTGCCGCTCTGAAGTTGGATCTGCAGGGAAACTTCCCGCTCGCCGCTTTCGATCTGGTCAAAAATAACTTTTGGATCAACGTGCAGTAAGTGCGAGAAAAGATTCAAGTCACCAAGCTCAGGAAATTCTTCTGCACTCAGAGTCTGACGCGCTCGCAGATTAGCCATAAGCACACGTCCCGCGCGCTCTGCAATCAGCACAGGTCCGTCAAGCGCGTCCAACAACGAGAGCACAATCCCCGGTGAGAGGCTGACTCCGCTCGGTGCCTCGGTAAGAACTTCTTTTTGCAAACGCCCCCCAATGATCCTAAGCGCAACGAACGATACTAAGTGCGACGAACGATCCTAAGTCCAACTTCGGAACACTCCAGCGACATCGCTCCCAAGAAATTCCCTATTCCGGGCGAATCAAGGCAGTTTGCCATGGCAAATAGTGGCAAATGGGCCATTGGGTGTCAATGGTAAAGGAGTCCTAGTTTGCACAATACAAGAAAACAACTAGACCGAAAGGAAGAATTGTGACAGAGAAATACATTTCCACTCGGATGGAACCGCAATTAAACAGCTTATTTGCATGCAGTTACAGCCGGGGCGACGGTTTGGCACTTTGTGGCATGAAATATGCTTCTACTTCGGGTACTGGGCCGTTAGTACCAGGCCCTGGGAAATTTATTTCCATTGTAGTAGTGCGAAGGGAAGGTATCCGTTTGAGCTCCGCCGAGCGACGCCGTTCGCCCAGGATAAGACTGCAAGTGCCAATGTTCGTAAGAGGCGTAGATGCCGCTGGTTCTGTCTTCCTGGATCTTACGAAAACCTTTGATATCAGTGCGACAGGCGCATTCTTGGCCAGCACCAGGCTTCTAGCTCTGGATACGGTGGTTCAATTGACAATCCCTGCGCCGTCACCGGCATCCACCGCATATATGCGCGTGCCGCCGGAGACTCCTCCAATCCAGGCGCGAATCCGAAGGCAGGAAAATGATGGTGGCGAGTTGCAATTCGTCGGAGTTGAATTCCTGAAAGCGCTGGAATAAAGCATAATCCCGGCACGGCCGTGGTAGAATAAGCGAAACTTTTTCACACGTCTTGCGCAAGGAATTTCGCATAAGTAGCAAGATTTCGGAACTTTTTCCTGCGTTTTTCTGGTACGAAGCCTCAATTGAGCCCGATTTCTTGCAATTATGTCCGGCAACCATATATGTTCCGTAGCACTCTTAGATGGCAACTCGTGTGCTATACACTGGTAGACTCATCCAAGTCTGCACCCCACTCCCCGGGGGAATGCCTGAATGGAAAAAACTAGATGGAACTGTCCGATTCCGGACGCATTTCGGGCACATCCCGGCCCGTTGAAGATAGTTTTTTTGAATTGCTGATCGATACCCTGGATGGTATCGACCGGCCCGTCCGTGGACTGTTCCTCCAACGCCTTCTGAAATCTCTCACCCAGCTTGATCTGAATGAAGCGCAAAGTTTGGAATCCTGGGATCGCATTCTGGAGCGGCGCCGTGAACTCACACAACTTGTGGGACGGCCTGTAGCGCTGAAGACCGCGATGGTCGATTATCTGGCGGCCTCCAACCTGCTGCACGCGCCTATCGTGATGGAATATGAAGACCTGAAAAAACTTCAGGTGAATGCCGCCACCGATCCGCTCACAGGACTTTACAACCGCCGTTTATTTGAAGAATATTTTGAAAAGGAATTGAATCGCGCACGCCGTTACGATCTGAGTCTCGCTCTCATCGTGATGGACCTGCATGTCTTTAAAATGGTCAACGACCGGTTCGGACATCCCCGTGGCGATCAGGTCCTGCAGCTTGCCGCCAGCACGTTGCGCCATTCCATGCGGACATCGGACTTTGCTTTTCGCATCGGCGGCGATGAGTTCGCTCTCTTGCTTCCGCAATCCGACGCCGAACACGCCGCGACGCTCGGCCGCCGTGTGAACACGAATTTTGCGGGAGTCCTGCAGCCACAGCAAATGGATATTCCTCTGGGACTGGATTATGGATTCGCCGTGTATCCGCAGGACGGCGATCAAGCCGAAGTGCTTTTGCGCGTCGCCGACGAGCGGCTTTACGAAATGAAATATTCCGCGCGAGCGAAAAACGGCACTGATGTAACTTCCGCGGCGGATGCCGCGCGCCGTCAAGGCCCGCACACCGCTCCCCAACCTGCGGCGGACACTTCAGCGGTGAAATCGGGTGACGGTGCTTCCGATGTTACGCGTACGTCTCCAATTCCCACAGCAGCCGCGGCTTCTGCCCAGGGCAATATTCGCTCCACAGGGCCTACTGTTCCAAAAAGCGGCGAACGCACGGGAGCAGAGCGCCGCAGGTGGGAGCGCATCTCACTTTCCGGCAAACGAGCTTTTGCTACAGTCGGCAATGGTCCGGACAAACCGTATCGCGTTCTGGACATGAGTCATGGCGGAGTGGCGCTGGAGGCGGGACACGATCTTCCCGCAGGTGAGTCCTTTCAAGCAGTGTTGAACGTACCGATTCTGGGAGAAGTCCGCGTAAAACTAAAAAAACTCTATGTTCAAAACGTGCCCGGCCAGCAATCCCGAGTCGGCTGCCTCTTTGTTACCTGAAGCGAACTTCCTAAATCAATTCTGCCCTCCGCATTTGAAGCATTTCTAGCCAGCTTCGCTATCGATCCCATGTTTTTGACGCATCGCTCGCGAAACGAATAGCACCGCCTGCTGCACGCGCACAATTCCCAGTCCCCAGCGAATGCGCGCTTGTTCGGCGCTCGCGCTTCGCGAGGTAAGAGTCAGCCGCAGCGCCGCGCCTTCGGTGTGATCCGCGCCGTACTTGCAAGGCAGAATTTCCAGCCGCACGGAAAGCGTGTCGCCGGATGTATCGCGCATCCATAATTCCACCAAACGCCGCACAACTTCTTCGTGTCGTTCCGGCATGAAGTTGAACGACTCTTGCGCGAACATTAACTCAACGCGGGAATGAAATGTGAATTCCGCGCCAGGCTGCCCACTCGATTCGTCCCAAGTCTTCGCGCGAATCGTGGCGAAAAGAGACCCCGGTCCATTCACCGCCGTCAGAAAACTTGCCAGAGGAGGATGTTCGGCAGATGCGCCAATTCGTCCTATCGCCGCAGGAGTCTCGCGTAAATCCAAATACTCATTTCCATCCGCGCCCCTCCACGGAACCTCGATGGCCCCGGCGCTCACGCCCAGCGAATTCACAGCTTCAACACGCATCGCCAAACGCTATCGCGTTCGGTGCCCGGCAACAAGAGGAATTGAATGGCTTGCTGCGTGGCATTACATCGGCTGATTGCGAGTCACCGTCCGCAGTATTTAGCGTGACGACTCTTCCGGGAAGTGACGAACTCTTTCTATATTCCTAAAATTAATGGACATAATATAAATCAGTGGTACATTAATGGTAGGAAAGAAGTGTCTGGCCGCGCCGTCACGCGCGGGTTTCTTGTTTTCTGTCCCTCTCTCGTTCACGATCTGAACTCATCCACAAAGCCCAGCGCGATCCTTCAGTTCATTTGTTGCGCATTTGAGCCGCAACTTCGCAGTTCTCCGCAGTCGTCGGGCCTCTACTTCGGCTGAGGAACGATCCGCAGATAAGGCCGTGGCGCCTTCCAACCGCCGGGATATTTCTGCTTGGCCTCGTCATCCGATACCGAAGGCAGAATGATCACATCGTCGCCGTTTTTCCAGTTCACCGGCGTGGCCACTTTGTGTTTGGCCGTGAGTTGCATCGAATCCACGACTCGCAGCACTTCGTCGAAGTTGCGGCCTGTGCTCATTGGATAGGCGAGCATCAACTTGACCTTCTTGTCGGGACCGACCACGAACACGGTGCGCACTGCGGCGTTCGTGGCCGCGGTGCGGCCTTCGGAAGTATTACCGGCGTCGGCCGGCAGCATGTCATATAACTTGGCCACTTTGAGTTCCGGGTCTCCTATCATCGGGTAGTTCACCTTGTGGCCCTGCGTCTCTTCGATGTCTGCGGCCCACTTGCCGTGACTGCTTACCGGGTCCACGCTCAACCCGATGATCTTGCAATTGCGCTTCTCAAATTCCGGTTGCAATCCGGCCATATAACCCAGTTCCGTGGTGCACACCGGTGTAAAGTCCTTGGGATGCGAGAACAGGATGGCCCAGCCGTCGCCAATCCATTCGTGAAAGTTGATCGTGCCCTGCGAAGTTTCGGCGGTGAAATTAGGAGCTTCGCCGTTTATGCGCAGCATCAATTGCCCTCCTGAAGGGTGAGTTGCGCCTGAGTTAGCACAGTTCCGGTTTTCGCACGAACGGCCTCAGGCACGCCGGTTTTTTTTCTCCCAAGTCCTGCATTATAAAGCTAAATGCGGAATGCGCAAATTCAGACAGCTCAGCTTCAACCGAGAACCCTTCACTACGGACCTTTGCATCTCCGGCGCGATTCGCGTAATCTAATCCTCCACCAGTGACCTAGCGACGCGGCTGTGGGACTCCGTTCCTGCCGTGCAGACCGGCCACAAGGAAGGTAACAATGAAAGACGGCATCCATCCCGACTACCACGAAGTAACCGTTCACTGCGCTTGCGGCCACACGTTTCAGACCAAGTCCACAATGAAGGGCGCGATGTTGCGTGTTGAAATCTGCTCGAACTGCCACCCGTTTTTCACTGGCAAGCAGAAGCTGCTCGACACCGCCGGCCGCATTGAACGCTTCAACCGGAAATACGCGGGCAACGCACCAAAAAAGACCGCCTGACATTTCTGAATTTGCGAATGATTTCGCGCCGGCGTCCGAAGTGTGCCTGGAAAAATCCGTGGCCGCCGATTTTAGTCCGCAAATTATTTTTGCGGTCGCATCCACACTTGCTGCAACGACTCTCGTACTCGGTGTAGAATGCCGCAACCGATGGCCACGCAACCCGTTCCACATTTTAGTGAAGACGCCGCCGAACCATTCGCCGTGGAAGCGGCATCGCCGCGCGTCACGCTTCGCAACGCTTTCGCGCATCCCTACGATTCAGCGATTGCCGCTGCGCGCACGTGTTACGCGCCGCGGCTGATCGGTCCCGAAGATGTGAACGACAAGCAGCGTCTGCTGATTGGCGCGGCCACTTTTTATGGCGGCCATCACACCGTATATCAGCACGCACATTTTGAGTTTGGATTGGAAAACGTCAGCCGGCAATTTGTTTGGTCGTTCCTGCACGCGCATCCTTTTTATAATTCCGAACAACAAAGCCAGCGATACGTTCGCCAAAATCGCGCTGTCGCATTTGTTCCCGTTGAAGGACCGGGCTTCGGCGCTGCCGAGCGCGAGATTTACGAGCGCGCAATTGCCCGCGCCTGGGGACACTATCGCGATCTTGGGACGCTGTTGTTACCTGAGGCGCGCGAAATTCTTGGCGATATCTGGCACGTGAGTAAACTTTCGCACCCCAAGCGCGTCAAAAAGGTAGAGAGCCAGGCTGACAAGCGGGCCATCGAAGTTGCGCGATACGTTCTGCCCGTCGCCGCTGCTACCACGATGGTGCACACGCTTTCCGGAATTGTGCTGCACCGGCTGTGGCGGATGCACGCCGCATCGGACACTCCCGCGGAATCGCGCATCGTCATCGGCGAAATGGTAGCGCGTGCGCGCGAGCTCGATCCGCAGTTTTTCGACCGCTTCGATAATGTGCCGATGGAATCGCTTCCCGAATGGGAGCAAGCGGCCAGCGAGCCTTCGGACGGTGAAGCGTTCGCGCTTGAATTTGACGCGAAGCTCGATGGGCGCGTCTCAAAGTTGGTGGATTGGTCCCCGCGCGCCGCGCGAATGATCGCGGAATCGTATCGCGCCGTAGTTGGCCTGACGGAAGCGGCGTGCCCAGATGACGAAGCAACCGCGCGCGTGCTCGATCCGGCGCGAAATCCGTACCGTCTGCAAACGCTGAACATCGGCGTGCACGCGCCGATGATGCGCGCGTTGCAACACGCGAATTTTACATTCGCGAAGAAAATCAGCCACACCGCCGATAGCCAGGATCAGCGGCATCGCATGGTGCCCGGTTCGCGCCCGTTGCTGACGCTGGCCGATACGCGCGAGCCGGATTATTTGACGCCCATGCTCATCGCCGGAAACGCGAAAGCGCGCGCAGTTTACGCGCAAGCGATGGCCGACGCGTGGCAAGCGAAGAACGAATTGCTGGATCGCGGTGCGCCGCGCGAAGTAGCGATGTATCTGCTGCCGAACGCGAAAGCGATTCGGCTGGTCGAATCCGGCTCGCTGCTGCATCTGCTGCACAAATGGACGATGCGCACATGTTTCAACGCGCAAGAGGAAATTTATCAGGCTTCGATGGAAGAACTCGATCAACTCCGCGTCGCGGTTCCCGAGCTTGCAAAATACATCGGCCCGCCGTGCTACCTTCGCGCGGGAATTACCACGCCGATTTGCACCGAAGGGTCACATTTCTGTGGAGTGAAAGTGTGGACGGACTTTCCGCAAATTCAGCGGCGCATTTGATCCGCATTGAACGCCGGACGATTCCATCTCAGGTGAGTAAATAGATGACACGAAGTGGAAGCATCGCCTATTACCTCGCAGCCGTCGTTTGCGGCAGCTTCTTCTTCACGCTCGCGCATTTTTTGGTCGGAACAGACAGAGGCAACGATCCCGATTGGGCGCGCGCTTTTCTATTTGCATTTTTTCTGGACACAATTTTCGGCTGCATCCCGCAAATTCTCGCAGCATTTGTTTTGCGTAGACTCGCCGGCCCGCTGCGCTGGACGAAGGCCTGGCACTGGGCCATCGGTGGCGCCGGAGTTTTTCTTCTGGTGCTGATCGTGCTGGGAATATTGGGGACAGCGTTTGACCGCGTAGCCGGTGGTTCGCGCATCGCTCCACTTGGCCCATTCGTATTCGGCCAGGCGACGATGCGCAGCGGCATCTGGCAGACGCTTTCCGCCGGGGCGCTAACCGCGTTAGTACTTTACTCAGTCCAGCGTGCTTTCGGCCGCCAGGAAACAGCTCAACAGAAGTCTGTTTGACTTCGCCCATACCGCTCGCTATTCTGAATAAGGAAATAGCAAAAATGTTCGCACCCTTCTATTAGGCTTCTCCTCTTCGGCGCCTCCGCTGCAGCGGAACGCTCAGCACTCTGGTCGAAGTTTTTTCTGAACGATATTCAATTCCAACCGGGTTCAGGTACAGGGTTAAGCTATTTGCGAAGAGGGGCGAAATCATTCCATGTCCACGCTCTACGAAAAATTAAAGCAAGTTGAAGCGCGATACGACGAAATGTCCGAGCAGCTTTCTTCTCCTGAAGTGCTGGCCGATTCCGCGCGCATCCAGAAGCTCGCCAAAAATCATTCCGACCTTTCTGAAATTGTCGCGAAATATCGCAAGTGGAAAAAAATAGAACAGGGCCTGCGCGAAGCGAAGCAAATGGCCAGTGATGCAGATGATCTCGAAATGCGCCAAATGGCTCACGAAGAAGAAAAGCACCTCAACGCGCAGTTAGTGGAAGTCGAAGAAGAACTAAAAGTTTTGCTGCTACCGCGCGATCCTCTCGACGAAAAAAACGTCATCCTCGAAATTCGCGCCGGAACCGGAGGCGACGAGGCCGGGCTTTTCGCAGGCGAACTTTTCCGCATGTATTCACGCTACGCGGAAACGCAAGGCTGGAAAGTGGAAGTGCTGGAAAGTTCGCCCACATCGCTTGGCGGAGTGAAGGACATCACCGCCGCCATTTCCGGTCAAAAAGTTTACTCGAAACTGAAATACGAAAGCGGAGTCCATCGCGTGCAGCGAGTTCCCGCCACCGAGCAGCAGGGCCGCATCCACACCTCGGCCGCCACCGTTGCCGTTCTGCCGGAAGCCGATGAAATCGACATCAAAATTGAAGCGAAGGATCTGCGCATTGACACGTTTTGCTCGTCCGGTCCCGGCGGCCAATCCGTGAACACGACCTACTCCGCAGTCCGCATCACGCACTTGCCGACAGGAACCGTGGTTTCCCAGCAGGACGAAAAATCTCAAATTAAGAATCGCGCAAAAGCCATGCGAGTTCTCCGCGCGCGTCTTTACGAACTGGAACGCAGCAAGCAGCACGAACAAATCGCTGCCGAGCGCCGTGGGCAAATCGGCTCCGGTGATCGCTCGGAAAAAATCCGCACATACAATTTCCCGCAGAATCGCATCACCGATCACCGCGTCGGAGTCACTTTGCATCAATTGGGCGATGCCATGGACGGGAAAATTGGTCCCCTCGTCGACGCGCTCGTCACTCATTACCAGGCCGAGCGCCTGAAGCAAGAACTTGGCGCAGCATAAGTCAGTGTAATCTTCACAAGGAATAGCGATGTCTCAACCCGCGCCACAATTTTCTTCCGCAACAGTTGGCGAAACTTTGCGCGAAGGCGTGCAGCGGCTCGAGCGCGCCGCAGTTCCTTCCGCGCCACTAGATCGGAAGAGCGTCGTGTAGGGAAAGAGGGGAGATCTCGGTGGTCGCCGTATCATTAAAAAAAAAAAA
>OCZU010000104.1_pt1 | contig 62367 bp, 54 predicted proteins | sample 1539001 | NCBI WGS metagenome assembly OCZU01 (sample SAMEA3539306, study PRJEB22396) | soil metagenome | biome: tundra; feature: field; material: soil | place: USA | collected 2010-05 | depth 0.15 m | reverse complement strand
CGGCAAAGCACGGCATTCGACGGCAAGGCTCCAATTCTGCACCTTGCCGTTTGACCAATGTCCTCACATGACCGAATCTGTGCATGCGTTTCGGAGTTTGATCGCCGCGACGCGACTGCCGGGCTACCCAGCTTGGATACTTCGCTGAAGGCTTGGGCGGGCGGATTCACCACATCAAAATTCGGGGGTTTTTATGCACAACAAAAGCTTCTATTGCGCGGCACGCGCCCTAGTCGTCGTGTTCGCGGTAGCCATCGGTGCTTTCGCGCAAAATCACGGAGCCGTACAGTTTAGAGGCATTATCAACGACTTTACGCCTGCGCACACTGTCAAGCCCAGCGGTCCTTGGGAGCTCCACGGCGTATGGCGTTTGGACTTGAAACGAGAGTCCGGCACGGCGGATTTTTCGGCCGCCTTGACCATGGAAAATTCCGACTACTGGCTTTTGATCAATTCCAATCCCCCTGCCGATCCCGACTCACCTGCAACTCGGACTCCGCATACTCATCACATCGCTATGAAAGACGCGCAGGTCACTTGGGACCCGAGCGCTGTATCCAGTGGTTGCCCGACTGCCAGCTACAAACCTCCGACTACGACTGGTTTTATCGTTACGGGAATGGCGAGCATTGCCGGAAATGGAGGCTACCCGCCATTTGCACCTGAGGGTCAGCTGTCGCAGCTCACGGTCTGCGTGACCGGAGGGACGCAGGTTGAGTCTTCGAACATCACGCTGGTGTTCGGTGCACCTGCGAGCGGACATTTCGGCTCGCAACCGATCAACGGCGCCGTTCGTGTTCGGAAATGACGGGGGTAGGTAATCCATAGAAGCACGCAAGCAAAAACAGGAATGAGGAGAGCACCATGATTTCCAAAACGTTTCGCATCGCTCGAATGATTGTTCTTGCCAGCTTTGCGCTCAGTTCCGCTGCCTGGGCGGCGACTTGTTCAAACGCCTCTCTGAGTGGCACCTACGGGTTTCTGCACGGCGGCGTAGATGCCCACGGCGCCCCTGCCGCCGCCGTGACCCAGCTCACGTTTGACTCAACCACAGGCACGTATACCGGAGAGGACCTAGAAAACATAGACGGCGGGATTGCCACCTCGTCTGTCACCGCAAAGTACGCAGTCGCCAAGAACTGCACCGTCACGGCTCGAGTCAGGCTAGTCAGCGGCGGCCAGGCTGAGAATGTCGATGTCTCCTTTGTGGTTACGTCAACAGGTTTTTTCTTCCTTTTCCAGAAGCCAGGCGCGACCTCGTCGGGACTCGGCGTGAAGCAGGGCTCCCCGACCTGCACCAATGCCGGAGTTGAGGGTAGTTTTGGGTTTGAAACAACCGGCCTCTTCCTCGCAGGGGCGCCCGCCACAGGACCGGTGGCTTTCATCGGTGAGTTGAAGTTAACGGTCAACGCTTCTGGAGAAGGAGTGATAAGCGGACACATCGCGGGTAGCGAGGATGGCACGATTCTAACCTTCGCAGAGGAGCCCGTTACCGGTTCTTACAGGGTCGGCACGGACTGCTGGGGCACGGCTACCATAACGCCGAAGGGGCAGCCCGAAATGCACTTCAGCTTCGTGGTTGTGGACGACGGGAAGGAACTGCTGGCCGTTGAGACGGACGCGGACTCGGTCGTCAACGGCACTCTGGTGAAGGGCGACTAAGTAACGAAGACGGCATCTGCGCAAAGCACTCACCCTACAACTTTTATCACTCGTGAGAGGAGCGAATCCATGAGGCATAGTCGTTTCATCAGTTCGACCCCACTGATCGCGGGGCTGCTGACCGGCCTCCTATTCGCGATCCTGGCTGTTCCACTTAACGCAGCCGACTCTGATTCGCGGTATGACGTCAGCAAGGAAGTCACGCTCAGCGGCATCGTATCGAGCGTGCTCGACAAACCCGCCCCGGGAATGATTTGGGGCTCCCATCTCATGGTCGAGACTGCCTTCGGCAGGTTAGACGCCAGTTTGGGCCGATTCGGTTTGGAAGGCGAAGGCGCGCTGTCCGTCACCCCCGGCCAGCAGATTGAACTCACCGGCGTCTTGAAGACGGTTCGCGACAAGGAAGTCTTCGTGGTCCGCAGCGTAAAAGCAAACAGCAAGACCTACACTATGCGCAATGAGCATGGGATTGAAGTGTCGCCACAAGCCCGTGAACGCGCCACCGAGAAAGGGTTGACGCTATGAACCGCAATTTCACCAGCATCCCCGCATTGATCTTGGTTTGCCTGGTTTTCGGGTTCCTGACGGGTTGCAGCAGCAGCGGTAGTTCGAATACGACGCCTCCGCCTCCACCTCCCACCATCGCGATCGCGGCACAATCCGGCGGATACGTCACACCACAGCCGCTGGGGAGCCCGTTCGGCACGTTCTCGGTTTTGGTCACTTCAAACGGCTCGCCGTTGGGCGGCGCTTCGGTGACCTTCACGGCCCCATCGACGTCGGACGGTACGTTCATGAGCAACGGGACGGCCTCGGAAACGCGAACCACAGGCTCAAACGGCATAGCCACGTCGTCAACTTTTACTGCCGGTACGACGGCTGGCTCTTACAACATAACCGCCACGACCTCGGGGGCAGCCACGCCGGCAACCTTCGCTATGACCAACAACGCGGTGACAACCATTACTCCGACGCCGGCCAGTGAGTATGTGACGGTTAGTACTACTTACGCAGCGCTCACCGCAACAGTCATCGATCCTGACGGCAACCCGGTGCATGGTGTTCAGGTGACGTTCACCGCCAACACGGGCTCGACTGGCGCCACCGGAACCTTCACGAGCACCGGCAACAACAAAGAGATGCAGACTACCGGTGCGAACGGTCAGGCCGTTACCACCGACCTTGTCGCGAACGCGACGACCGGCGGCTTTACCGTGACCGCTTCGTCAGGCAGTCTGACACCGGCCACCTTCCATCTAACGAACACTGCGGTCGGGACTACCGTGACCACCTATGTCTTCTACGCGAGTGGCGAAGAGGCCCTCAATGCCAATTACTACGCCGTAGCCGGGGCCGTAAGCATCGCGGCGAACGGCAGCGTCGTCGCCGGCGAACAAGACTATAACGATGCCGCGGGCCTTACATCAGGAGCCGGGAAAGCCACACCCGACTCAATCACAGGCGGAACGCTAACGGTTGACGACACCACTGGCCAGGGAACACTCAGTCTGACCATGGCCGCGGGCTCGGCAGTCACTGCAGAGACTTTCGGCGTTCAGTTTGTGAATGTCAACCACGCGCTCATCATGGAGCACGACGGGAATGCAACTTCCAGCGGAAGCCTGGACTTACAGAAATCTGGGAGCAGCGGCAGCGGCGCCAGCTTCGCCTTCACTCTGTCCGGTGTGGATCGATACTATGACTCGGTCGCGTTTGGCGGTGTTTACACTACCACGGGCGGCGGTGGAGCTAAGGGCACGGTCGATGCCAATGACTCTGGAACCGTGCAAACGGGGACGGCCTTCAGCGTATCCATATCAACCCCTGACTTCTTCGGGCGCTCCGTTGTCACCGGGTTCACTAATCCGGTTCTAGCGACGGCGGTCACGTTCGCTTCCTATCCAGTCGGCCCTGAGGTGATTCGGTTCATTGATGTGGATACTGCCGACTCCGCTGTCGGCTCGGCCTATGGCCAGGGAACCACCACCTTCAACAATGCCTCGCTCCGCGCTTCGGTATTCGGCGTGGCGGGCGACTTGCTCGCCTCGCAATACGCCGCGGCGGGCCTGTTCACCACCAGCAACACGGCCAGCGATCCTGCCGACTTCTCGGGCACGGCCGACGACAACGAACTGGACAACGACGTCCAAGCGCTTGATGCCTCGATCTCTGGCACGTATTCGCTCCAGAGCAGCGGCATCAACGGGTATGGCAATTTCACCATCGGATCCGAAAACTTGGGCGACGTTCAGACGTTGCAGATTTACATGGTCGACCCAAATCTCAACATCAACGACCCCAATAACACCACCAGCGACTTGGGAGGCGCTCTGTTCCTTGACACGGACCCGGTCCTCGCCAGCGGCATCGGCGTGGTGACACCGCAAACCGACGCTGCCACCACAGTTGCCGACTTCAAGGGCGACTATGCCGTTGGATGGCAGAATTTCAACAGCTTTAGCTCGAACACGAGTCTGGATTACTTAGAGTTCGATATGCTCGCGCAGGGGACCATGACATCGGGCGGCGCTTTGAGCTTGACCAAAGGTTTGGTCAGCGACCCGCTCGAAACGTTGGGCTTGGGCGTGACCACGACGACCGGTTCGTTCACGGGTACACCGCTAGCGGACCCAGCGAATCCTGGGCGCTATACGATGTCAAAATCGAATACGACGCCAAATCCATTTTCGGCCACAATCGACGGCGCAACCCGCGTTTTCGATTTGTCCATCTATCAGGCCAGTGGCGCGCAGTTGTACTGGATTGAGACCGACAAGGACGGCGTGTTCGTGGGGCCCATCGAACAGCAGGAATCGCTAACCGGTCTGCCAGCGGCCCGAGGTCCTTGGCCCAGTGGGCCGACGTGGACTCCGACAGCCAACAAATCTACGTCCGGCACTCGTGGACTGCGGGAAGGAACTGCTAGCCATTGAGACGGACGCGGACACAGTTGTCAGCGGTACTCTAGTGAAGGGCAATTAATAACAGAGGCAGGAGCATAAGCGTTGATCCTGTGGCGCAGCAATAGGCACTCTTTTCGTTCGATGTTGCGGTACTAGTAGCGGTTCAAAACGCATCAGTTCGATGAGTCAGTGAGCTATCATGTAGTCGTTCTCACGATTGCATCGTGTAGAGCGTGCGAGTTACTTCCGTGCGGGCAGCAAGGAGGAAACTCGTGAAGTTGTTTAAGAAGCCGAAGTCAAAGTTCTATTGGTGTGACTTTACGGTGCGAGGCCATCGCTACCGAGCGTCAACCCAGGAGACGAAGTCAGTTAGGGCACTGCAAGTCGCGAGCCTGAAACTGGCTTCGGTAATGGAGAGGACCGATCCACTTCCAACCAAACCGGCCGTTTTCCAAGAGTTTGCTAACCGCTTTCTCGAATGGCTGAACGATAGCAGACTCGAAGATAAAACCAGGAAGTTCTACCGCAACGGCTGGCGGTTGCTAAAGTCAACATCTGTTGCAATGTTGAGGGTCGATCAGATCACAGGTGATTGCGCTGAGCAGTTGAAGTTTCCTGGCTCCGCTGCAAATGCCAACTGCGCTTTGCGGACATTGCGACGAATGCTGCACAAAGCAGAGGAGTGGAAGATGATAGGCCACGCTCCGAAAATCAAAATGATGAAAGAGCATGGACGACACCTTCGTCTTGACGATGAAGCGGAAAGAAGACTGGTGACCGGGGCTTTGGCTTGCAGCTGGCGCCCGCGAACTCGTGAACTTTTTCGCGACATCATCATCTTGATGCGCGACACAGGAATGAGGAACGAAAGAGAACTCTTCCGGATGCGTATCGAGAACCTGGATTGGCAAAACCGCGTGATCTTTGTGCCAGACAGCAAGACGGCAGAAGGGCGACGGCTTGTTCCGATGAGCGGGCGAGTCTTCGAAATTCTGCGGATCAGGTGCGATGCGAGACCGGAGGGCTGGGTATTTCCATCGAAGCGCTCCGCGTCAGGGCATCTCAGGTCAATTTGAAATCTCTTCCGAAAAGCGCGCAACAAAGCGGGCCTTCCGAAAGAGCTGGTGCGGTACTGTGCGCGACATGACTACGGTACGCGAGTTCTGATGCGAACCGGCAACCTCGCAGCCGTGATGAGAACGATGGGGCACCGCGACGTAAAGACCGCGATGAACTATCAGCATCCGGAACTGGAAACCGTGCGCGCCGCGCTCGATTACCGTCCGCCAACAACTGAAGCAGCTGCGTAGCAAATAGGGTTACGACACCTTTTGCGACACAGCTAAAAACCACAATCTCGGCAAGTCATTGAACACTTGGCAAATCGGAGAACACGAGATCTCTCGTCCGGATAATCGGCCGTTAGTCCGGCGCTGCTCTTAGTTGTCGCGTTAGTGGCGGGTGTTCCGTCATCTCGATCTAGAATCGGCCGCGACCTTACGAATCACGCGAGTGTGGCGGCCACGAAGCCACTTCCCATTCTGTGTTCTTGGCCGAATACGTTTTCTCCTCCATTTTTTCCCCACTCAACCCGCGCCTTCTCAAAGCCGGCGTTTCTCCAGCGGTGCTCCCTGTCAAGGGTCTGCGATGAACACGGGACTTGCCCGCGCCGTTGACAGGTCCGCGCCGCTGAACGCCCTCAAACCGTCGCGGGTTTCGCGAAGAAAAAATTGTTTTAAAGGAGAAGACAATGCAAAACACCACCGAAAGAAAAGACGTCTACAGCCGCATCACCGCGCAGATTGTGGAATATCTGGAGAAAGGCGTCCGTCCGTGGATTCGCCCATGGAACGCTGAGCACGCCGCTGGCCGGATTGCCCGTCCTCTGCGGCATAACGGCCAGCCCTATTCCGGAATCAATGTGCTTTCCCTCTGGATGTCCGCCCTGGGCCAGAATTTTGCCGCTCCTATTTGGATCACCTTCCGCCAGGCCAGCCAACTAAACGCACACGTCCGCAAGGGCGAGAAAGGGTCGCTTGTGGTCTATGCCAACGCCATCACCCGCACCGATCGCGACGAAAAGACCGGCGAGGATGTCGAGCTCGAAATCCCGTACATGAAAGGCTATACGGTTTTCAACGTCGAGCAGATCGAAGGGCTTCCGGAAATCTACTACGCGAAAGCCGGCCCTACGCTTGATCCCGTGGCTCGCATTGATCACGCAGAGGAATTTTTCGCCAGGATGGCCGCGACGATCAACCACGGCGGACACCGCGCCTACTATGCGCAGGAACTCGACTACGTGCAGATGCCGCCCTTCGAAGCCTTCCGCGATGCTGAGAGTTACTATGGCACCCTTGCGCACGAATTGACCCACTGGACAAAGCACCCGCAGCGTCTTGATCGCGATTTCGGTCGCAAGCGCCGGGGCGACGAAGGTTACAGCCGCGAGGAACTCGTTGCGGAACTCGGATCTGCTTTCTTGTGCGCCGACCTCGAACTACACCAGGAACCGCGGGAAGAGAACGCCGCTTATATTGCAACGTGGCTCGAAGTTCTCAAGAATGATGATCGGGCCATTTTCACGGCCGCTGCCCAGGCCCAACGAGCAGCCGATTACCTCAACCAGAAAGCCGCCGCGCAGGTTCCCGAGACCTGCGCGGCGGCTTGACATTGGCCTCCAGCAGCCTGGTTTGCCCGTCCGCCAGGATCGAGCAAGCCCCCTGTGGAGGAACTGCTTTTGTCTGTAAACGAGGCGGCGATTGCGACACGGATGTCCCCACCGTGGGCGATTCTTCGCATTTGAACGAAGTTGTTCCGGCGTTGACAATTTCGGTCCAACTTCGGTCCAACTCGTGCCACAGGGGCGGTTTTTACGGGCCCCTACGTCGTGGAACTTGCTGAAACTAAAGAGGCGTGGTGCTTCTATCGCGCCCTTTTAAGGCATGGGTCGCAGGTTCGAATCCTGCCGCGCTCACCAGTAATCCCCTCGGATTGTTGAACTTGCAGAGTCAGAACTTTCTCAACCAGGAGATTCTGACCCGCAGCTTGCGAACCAAATACTTGAAGGTCGTGCATCTTGCCAGTGACCGCCCGTGTCTTGTCAATGGATACCATCCGAGCAGCCATGCTGGAACTCAGAGCATGCAGTCCGAACCGCTGCCCGTCCGCGATCTTCAAGTTTGTTGAACAGAATCTAGGTCCGCCATCGCTAGGTTACGCGGACGCACGCGATGATGACTTCGATGATTATTTCGATTAGAACCAAACACCGCTAGCGCTCCAGGCCATTTTGGCGCCGTTGAACGCAAACCCATTTCCTGCAGGATGCTTTGTCCGTCAACCGATCGTGATGATGATTAGCGCCGGGACCGGTTCGTGGAAGATTCTTTCATACGGTTGCGCGACAACAGAATGCATGTATAATCGGCATCGTTCTTGAAAGAAAAAAACGAGATTCCGGGTCGCACAGGGCTAAAGTGAGAGGTCCGGAACAGAGTTCAGATGGGTACCACTCGATGCGCAGATCGCGATTGATTTTCCATCTACGCGTAGCTTGCATCCTACCTATCCTAGCCTCATTTGGTTGTGGCTCCGGCAGGAGCGGTTCTCTTGCGTCGACGAGGGTCGCCCCCACAGCGAATGCGCTGGTGGCCCAGTACGCCGTCACAGCTTTCGAAAAGAACGTGACTGCTTGGGCTGAATTCGGTACTGACACCACGTACGGCCGACAAACCTCAACCACGCCCCCCTCTACCTCATTCAACCAACCGCTTAACATTCTGATAGCCGGCATGAAGCCGAATACCACATATCACATGCGGGCCCATGTCGAAGCCGTTGACGGCGAGACGTGGGTCGGGCCGGATGACACCTTTACGACGGGTGCGATACCCAGTTCAGCAGGTACGCCGCCAGGAATTGCTGTGACCCGTCCCACTCCAAGTCTTGAGCCATCGAGTGGAGTCGAGGTATTTAACCTTGTCGCGTCTACCAGTACGCTGCGGTGCCTCGTGACCGACATCGACGGCAACATCATTTGGTATTACGACCCGGGGAATGGGGCTTCTCCGACACCGATGAAACTTATGACGAACGGGCATTTCATCATGAATGTCGGCGATTTGCGGGAAATCGACTTGGCGGGAAATATCGTACGTTCCATCACCCCCGCCGCTATCAACCAGTCGCTTCAAGCCAATGGCTATTCGTTTACAATAAGTGTCTTCCATCACGACGTAATCGTTTTGCCCAATGGTCACTGGATTACGCTGGCCAACACATCCAAGCAGTTCTCAGACCTGCCGGGCTACCCGGGAGTCACCGACGTGCTTGGCGACGCATTGATTGACATTGATCTTGACGGAAATGTAGCGTGGGCGTGGTCGGGCTTCGATCACCTGGACGTCAACCGGCACCTCATGGGATTGCCTGACTGGACTCACAGCAACGCCATCATCTACGCGCCGGACGGCAACCTTCTGCTTTCGATGCGCCACCAAAGCTGGATACTCAAGATCGATTATGCCGATGGCGCCGGCGCCGGGGACATCCTGTGGCGACTCGGTTATCAGGGCGATTTTGCGCTCGCAGGTGGAGATGTCAGCAACTGGTTCTTCGCTCAACACTATCCTAATCTCGAGACTACAGATGGCTCCCAGATGACTTTGACAATCGTGGACAACGGAGATCTTCGAGTCGACGCTGGCGGCAATGAATGTTCAACGACATGCTACACGCGCGCTACGATTTTCGAGGTTGACGAAGCCACCGGCACGGCGAGCCTTCTATGGCAGGACCTTCCGGGCTTCTATTCTTCTTGGGGCGGCAGTATTGGAACTCTACCCAACGGAGACGTCGAGTTTGATCTCACAACCGTGGCCAGCACCCCTGCCTCTCAAGTCATGGAGGTAACGCAGACCGACAGTCCGCAGACTGTGTGGCAATTGAATCTCACCGGTGCGAACGCATATCGAGGCTTTCGCATTCCGAGCCTCTATCCGGGAATATCCTGGCAAAAATGAGTACCTTGCGACGTCTTCTGAGGTTACTCGCGACTGTGATGTTTACGGCATGCGTTGCAGTCGGACAGAGCGGTGACCTTGGCGCCCAAATTGCCGCTGCTGATGCGGCATTGGGTGCAAGTCTTGGACAAATCACGGTCAGCGCCTCGGGAACCATCAGCGAAGGTGAAGTATCTTTGTCCGCCGGGCACGACTTGGTGTGCAACGGTCGGACCACAATCTTCCTCAATGCGGGTTCTTATCTTTATCAGAACAGCCACACTCGCATCATCAACTGCATCATTTCCTCAACGTCGACTCCTATTACGGGGGAGGTCCAATCCACGAATACAGACCACGTGGAGCTGAACGGCGTCACTTTTGTGGGTGGCGGGAACTTAGTGTACTGGGATGGAGTAAGCGACTTTCGCATCTCTAACAACAATATCGAAAGCATCACTGCATTCGATGCTGCGGCACAGACAGCGCAGAACGGATTCGACCTAGTGAATTGCTCTAGGGGAGAAGTGAACAACCTAACGGCAAGCAATTTTGTATTTCCCGCTGGAGCTGGAAGTATTCCCGCCGTGCTTGAGCTAACCCTATCGCACGACATCACGATCAACAACATCCTCATCAGTAATATCGATGCCAGTTTCGACGTTGGAGGGAGCGGCATACAGATAAATGGTTCTTCGCACATAGTTATCAATGGCGGCGCAATCACTCACACTGCGATGATGGATGGAGTCACCAGCGAGTCCGCCGGGGCTACGCCGTCCTACGACATAACCATCACCGGTCTTAACGCTTCGTATAACGGTCAACAGGGACTTAATGCTACGGCGCCCCTGAGCCAGGGAGACGGCATTGACATTATCAATAGCGGTCATGTGCGCATTGGTAACTGTATCGTGCTTGGGTCTGGCTACTTGGGCAACGAACAACCCGCGATCTGGCTTTTCCTTGCTGATGACGTTGTTGTTGCAGATTCCGACCTCAGCGATGGGTCGATGGGTGGACTTGATATAGCTGGAAGCGAAAATGTTCGTCTCATCAACAATTTAATAAATCGCAACCAAGCCAGCGGCACCTTTGCCGAGCAGCAAGGCGGCACAGCGACCAGCAAGGGTTCACTTGTCACTTTCGTTGCCGGTGTATCCGGCGGTTTCGGCTTGTCTTGGCGAGCCGGCACACCGTTTATTCTTGACGGTATCACCTATGCGATTGCGTCGGTTACAGACTCAGGGCATCTTGTCCTGAGCACCGCTCCCCCTAACCACACCTCGCCTGTGGACTGGACGGTAAATAGCCTCAATATACAGATCCTTGGTGACGTTATTGATGACAATGGCATGGGGGGACTCGGAGGGCAGACCCAAGTTGGCATTAGTTGGGCGGATGGAACTACGGGAATTATTTCTGGAGTCACATCGACCAACACGGGCGTTGGGGCTCAACTGTACGGACTTGAACTTGCCAACACTGCCAGCGCAATTCTATTGGACGACAATTTCTCCGGGAACGTGGATGGTGGAAACGGGATTTACGCTTCATCCCAGGGGGTTTCGCCGTCCAGCCTCTCGTTTCCCAGTCAAGAGTTGGCAACCAGGAGTGCGGCGCAAACCGTTACACTCACGGCAGGCGGTGTCGTTGTCCAGAATTTGCTTGTGCAAGTCAGCGGCGATTTCTCGGAGACTAACAACTGCGGCACTGGTTTACCAGCCTTCGGAACTTGCCAAGTCAGCGTAACCTTCACACCCGCTACTGCGGGTACGTTGAACGGCTATCTCACCATTACAGACGGCGCCCCCAACAGCCCACAAACGATTTCGCTGACCGGCACCGGAGTTTCCCAAGGCCTGGGTCTCGGCATCGCAACGGGTGGATCGAGTTCCGCGACGGTGGTGGCTGGGACAACCGCCAAATATTCGCTCTCCATTGGTGGTGCCGGAATGAATGGCGCGGTCGCGCTGAGCTGCAGAGGAGCGCCCAAGGGTGCGACCTGCAATATGCCTGCTGCCGAGACCATCAGCCCTACCCAAGCCACGCCTTTTACACTGAGCGTGACCACCTTGGCGCGCACGACAGGCGCACTCCGTCCCACTAGTTTCCGGCCTTCCCATTGGTTGTGGGCGCTGGCGATGATGGTATCGATTGTCTTTCCGAGAGTGCGTACAAAGCCGTCTCCCCGCCGCCACCTGTTTTGGCTGCCGCTGCTTCTACTGATGTACCTCTGCTCCTGCGGCGGAAGTTCCCTGGGGACGCCAGCAGGCTCCTACACTCTAACCGTTACGGCGACGGTCGGAAACACCAGCGAGCAACTGCCGCTCACCCTCACGGTACAGTGAACTGAAAATTCCTCGGGAGCCCGACGAGGGCTCGGCCACCCGTAGGCATACCCTGCATCGGTGACGCCTCTGCGGTCTTCCAGCCCTCGATTGACCCGACGGCCCCGATCCAGAAGGAGCGCGTCTTCCCACTCCCGTCTTCCTTAGCCTAGGCGAGAGGCGGACGTTCGCCGACAGATGAAGATGAACCAAGCTAACTCAGACGATGGAAAGGGTCGGTTGGAGCGGGACTACACGGGAACAAAGGTCCATCGCGAACCGGCCCGCTCATCACTATCAATGAAAGGATCGTTCACGATGACTTGGGCTCCCTGGCTTTCAAAGGCGAAGGCCATCTCCTGGACGCCTTCCGCCATGAGCGCACTGCGCACCACACCTTGACAGCCTGGTTCACAGTACAAAAGAAGAAAACCTCCACCACCCGCCCCAGTTATTTTTCCGCCTGCGGCACCACGTCGTCGAGCCAACTCGTAGAGGTGGTCGATTTGAGAATTGGAGATCTTCGCCGAAACTCTCTTTTTTGCCTGCCAAGCTTCATCTAAAAGAGAACCAAAAGCGCTGAGATCGCCAGCCTCGAGTACTACGCGCATGCGCTGAGCCAGTTCGCGTACTTCGTGCAGCGCCTCTACCGCCGTCCCTTTGTGTGCCCGAGTGGATTCTTCCTGCTCTTCGAGAATGGTCCCGGAATGGCGGGAAGAGCCCGTAAAAAACAACATCAGGTTGTTCTGCAGATCTTGCATGAGCCCCCTCTCAATCTTTATGGGCTCAACCCGGGTCGATCCGTCGCGTTCAAAGGTGATAAAGTTCAAACCCCCGAAAGCGCAAGCGTACTCGTCCTGTCTGCCGACGTGCCGTCCCAATTTATCCCTCGTGATGTGAAAAGCACGATCCGCTAAGTCATGCTGCGAAATCGGCTGATCGAGATAGGTAGTGAGCGTTTTCAAGATGCCGACACAGACACTCGCGGACGAGCCCAAACCCGTGCCAGGAGGAATCTCCGAAGCCAGAAAAAGATTCACCGAAATATCAGACGAAACGTCTTTCAGCACGGCAAGGGGAATTTCAAGTCCGCTTCCTTCCAGTTCCATGGAGGCTATATCTTGCCAAGTTTCGAAGATGCGCAGGTCCGAAGAGATGACCTGGACGCGGCCATCGGACCTCTTGCCCAAGATGGTATAGAAATACTTGTTGATCGCGGTGCTCAGCACCGCACCACCAAACTGCTCATAATAAGCCGGCAGGTCGGTACCACCCCCAGCAAAACTAATCCGTACTGGGCTGCGACCGATGAGCATGCTGCAAAGCCTCCTCGCCAGATGGAAATCGAAAATCCGCGACGTTCTTCTTCGCCGAGACTAAGTGCTCGACAGGATCTACTTGTGGGCGATGGAACATTCGTATAGCGAGCGTCCACGACGTCTGCAGCAGCAAGGACAAGTCCATCAACGGCGTGGGTTTAAGTAAGTATTGCAGATCAAAGCGAGTCTTTTCCTCCGATGAATGCTGCTCGCGCAAACCATGAACCTGCGCCAACCCTGTGATCCCAGGTTTTACGCTCAAGCGCTGCTGTTCCCATTCCGAGTAATGCCGTGCCCGGTCGGGTGATTCCGGTCGAGGTCCAACCAATGACATATCTCCACGCAACACGTTAAACAGTTGAGGCAGCTCAGTAATGCTCAACTGCTGCAGAAATCGTTCAAAACCCCTCACATCAGTGGTATGGCGATCCACGTTCAGACGTAGCATGGCGAATGATCTACCATATTGTCCTGTACGTGTTTCCCATCGAAACGCGCGGCCTTTGGTCCAACGCAGTGCGACTGCTGCCAGGAGAAGAACCGGAATGGCCACGGAGGATAGTATCGCGGTCAAAGCCAAATCCGCGATGCGTTTCCAGTGAAAGAAGATGCCAGAGGTTGAAGACTCGCGAAGGCGCAGGAGGGGCAGTCCGCCCAGATCCAGTAAGTCTGGTTTGGAAAGGTACAATTCGTAGGGCTGAGGCACCAAGCTTACGTTGATCCCTTGGCCCCGACATCGAGCCACCAGGTTGAGAAGCTCGGGCCAAGACGGCTTGGGCACTGCCAAGATTAACTCGTCGACATGCTGGCTCCGCAGCAAGTCCACCACTTGGAGCGTGAATAGAGTCGTACACTCGCGACTGGTGTTCTGCTGCAACCCGAGATTACCGGAACCATCTTGCGGATACAAGAATCCCACAACCCGACACAGCATCTCGGGGTGACGCTCTATCTTGAGAGCGAGCTCACGCGCCACCTGTCCACTTCCGACGATGATGACGCGACCCACCTTCCCCGCTCGATGCCGGGCCCGAAGAAGCAGACGCGCGCCATACCTGATTGCAATGAACCCCAACAGAAGCAAAATACCAAAATAACCCAGGGCCAGACGCGAGACATAGAGCCGGCTGAGGTAGCTGCCCGCCAGCAGAAGGGTCATCAACAACGAAACACCCAAGAACAATGAGGACACCATGGCGGGGGAATGCCAGCCTCCACGGAAGCCATCCAGGCTCATCTTGCTGAAGAGAAGTCCCCAAAGCAGCCACGCCACACACAAGAACGGCAGGAGGTTATGCGCGAAGCGCTCTTGCGCGTCACCCCAGTGAACTCCGTAGCGAAACACGTCAGCACACAAAAACGATATCGCCAACCACAGAAGATCCGCCGCCAGGATCCATTGCGGAAAGCGGTTTTTCTTCATGAATTCACCTTCTTAAGCATAATAGACTATTTGTTAATCCCCACGTAATATAGCGATACTTCTTGTTTGTTGCATCAAATCCGGTAATGAGGAACTCGGCACTAGGGGTAATCCCAGATGTCGATCCCTTGGGAAGAAACCGCATTGCGCTGACCAAACGCGACAAGAGCCGCTGTGGACCGGTTACCGGAACCGAACCAGAATCACTTCGGGCTTGGCGAGGAAGGTTCTGTTCCGTGACTGAATCCGCAACGGCTGAAGCACGGGTCAGAGTGCAACGCTCAGGTTCGGTGGTGAAAAAGACGGAGTGTCGGTCCGGAAAAGATTCCTCGGTGAAAGGCCCATCTCAGCGCCCGTCAGCCAAGGCGCCAGAATAGCCAACGACCGACTATTCGTCAGAAGACATACCACGCAATTTGCGCAGCAAACCGGAGGCCCGCCGACGAATGCTGCTTGCGAAAATCAGCCACATCCCCCATATCGCAGCCAACACCGGCATAAGGATCTGAAACAAGGCGCCGCCGGTCGGGTCGCCATAAGCGTAACAGGGGAGTACTCCTAGTAACACGAACACTGCGACGATGAGCAGCGGGCAGCGTCGACCCATTGTCTCTTCCCTCCAGCACGTAAGATAGAGATGGTGATGACTATCCCATTCTGAGGCGCGTATGTCAAGAATGGGGACGATAGAGGAGTTCCCCATTCTTCCTCCGTGCGGTGCGACTATACCTCGGGGATTGCGTCTCGACTCCGGCATTGAGACCGCCAGTAGTTCAGCATATCTTCCACGGTTTTCTCCAATGGAATTTGGCGGTGCCAACCGGTCTCGGCCCTGAGTTTGCTTGGGTCCCCGTAGATCTCCGTCACTTCCTTCGCCCGGACTCTGTTGGGGTCGATCTCGATCACAATGTCAGTTCCAGAGATTCTCTCGAACATCCCTATTATGTCGGCGACAAGGACCGCAGTGCCGGAGCAAACGTTGTACACTTCGGATGTCTTGCCTCTTTCGAGCAACAACCAGTAGGCACGCACCACGTCTCTAACATCGGTGAAATCGCGCGCCACAGCAATGTTGCCGAGCTTGAGTTTGGGCGGCCGCAAACCTGCTTCGATTTCGGCGAACTGTTTAGCGATGGACGGCAACACGAAGTTCGGAGGCTGTCCATCCCCGCTATGGTTGAAGGGTCTAGCTGTGATAATGCCACCGGTGGCGTGCTCTGAATATTGCGGGGCGAGTAATTCCGCCATTGCCTTGCTCGCCGCATACGGATTGTCGGGCCGAAGCGGGTTCTCTTCACTCAGTATACCGGAACCAGGAGCATATACTTGCGACGTACTGACATTCAATATTCTGGGGGGCGCGGGCAAACTCATTGCTGCGTCAAACAGGTTTTGTGCCCCAAAGACGTTGACTTCGTAGGTTAGCCGCGGATATTTCCACGAGACGTCAACTGCGGTAATGCCAGCCAAATGGTAAACCTGCTCAGGGTTCACTTCGCGCACTACTGACTGCACCCTTTCGGCATCACGGATGTCTACTTCGTAATATCGCACTCCTGGTTCTCCGACAGAGCGGTTGCCGGACGCAAGTACAGAAATCTCGGAATCTCCCGATTTGAGGAACCGGACCAGGTGTGTTCCAACAAACCCGGTTCCGCCTGTTATGAGAATGCGCAAAGCTCACCCTATATCAGCTATGGTGTTGAAGCGGGAGGTATCGAACTCAGTAAGCTCCAGAGAATTGCGTCTTGGGGATGGTCCTCGATGCAAGGTCGAGATCGCTGTCAACCATCATTTCGACCATGCGTTCAAAACTGACTTGAGGTTCCCAACCCAGCCGTTGGCGAGCCTTTGAATAGTCTCCACGAAGATGGTACACATCGGCCGGTCGCAGAAAGTCCTGAGCCACCTCGACGTGGTCCTGATAATCCAGCCCGACGTGTGCGAACGCAAGTTCCAGCAGCTGCTTTACGCTGTGGGCCACTCCGGTTGCGACCACATAATCCTCCGGAGCATCCTGCTGCAGCATCAGCCACATGCCACGCACGTAGTCGCCGGCAAAGCCCCAATCGCGTTCCGCATCGAGATTACCCATCTTGAGTTTCTGTTGGAGCCCCAACTTGATCCGGGCGACGTTGTAGCTCACCTTTCTGGTAACGAACTCAATTCCACGGCGTGGAGATTCGTGGTTAAAAAGAATCCCCGAACACCCGAATAGACCATAGCTCTCTCGAGCGTTTACGGTGATCCAATGACCGTACAACTTGGCAACTCCATACGGGCTACGGGGATAAAACCTGGTTGATTCCTTCTGCGGCGATTCCTCCACCATGCCGAACATTTCACTGGACGACGCCTGATAGAAACGTATGGCAGGGTTCACCACGCGAATCGCCTCGATCATGCGGGTAACTCCAAGCGCGGTGAACTCGCCAGTCAAAACCGGCTGACTCCAGGAGGTGGGAACGAACGACTGCGCGGCCAGGTTGTAAACCTCGTCGGGCTCCGTCTTTTGCAAGGCCGTAATCAGCGAACTTTGGTCAAGAAGGTCTCCCGGAATCAGCTCGACTTTGTCCTGCAGGTGGGTAATCCGCTCAAAGTTGATGGTACTGCTGCGTCTCACCAGTCCGTAAACGCGGTAGTTCTTTTCCAGCAAAAACTCGGCAAGGTAGGATCCGTCCTGACCTGTGATTCCGGTTATGAGTGCTTTTCGCTGCATCTGTCAGCGCTCCCTATTAAGTCTCGAAAAGTCTAGCACAGGCGTCTTATTTGGTGATTCGCTTGGCAGCCGCACCCAGGGACAGACTTTTCCCACTGATTGGCTAAACCATCTCGCATTATCGCTTCATCAAGAAGCCGGGCATTGCTGACATTGAGTTTGGTCTACGAAGCTAGAGACAACGGCTCCATTGGTACAGCAAAGGCGACCCAGGAAGCCTGCGAACGAGCGCCTCTTGAATCTTACTACACGCGCGGAGTGATCTTGACGCTGTACGTCAGTTTGGTAGGGCCGGAAGCAAAAGGGGCTCGTCACTGCACGATGAGTGTGAGCGGCATCTGCTCGCTCGTGCTTCCGACTTGGGCCGTGACCGCTACGGTGTACGTCCCCGCCGGAGTACCACCGGGATTGCCTCCGCCACCATTGCTTCCGCCACAGGAACAGAGGAGCACGAGGAGAGACAGTGAGAACCACCGCAGATATCGGCGTTGCACCCGCTTTGCGGGCCCACCCGCAGGCAAAACCACCCATGCCATCAGCGCGAAAGCCCACAACCATGGCAAACGCTCAAGATCGCCGCGGCGTAGCGCTCCCGCGGTGCGGGCGGTGGTCGTTACACTCACATTGAAATCCGTGGCCGTAGTGGCGCTGAGCGTTTCAGTTGCTGGTACAGTACAAGTTGCGCCTGTGGGCGCGCCCGTGCACGTCAGTGAAGCCGTTCCACTGACTCCCGCACCTCCGATCGACATCGAATATTTTGCAGTTGCACCCGCCGCAACCGTCGCCGAACTGGAGCCTCCTGACTCGATTCCAAGACCCAGGCTCGGTGCCGCACCCGTACCTGTCAGCAACACCATTTGTGGACTGTTTGGAGCGCTATCGGTGATCACGAGGCTCCCCGTTCGCGTACCGGACGCCGTCGGCGTAAAGGTCACTTGTATCGTGCAAGTGGCCGTAGGGTTCAACGTCAACGGACAAGTGTTGGTCTCGGCAAAATCCCCGCTCACCTGAATCTGCGTGATCTGCGCACTCAGCGCGCCAGCATTCGTAAGCGTTACGGTCTGGGCTGGGCTGCTTGTGCCAATGGACTGGCTGGCGAAAGAAAGCGTGGCAGGTGACGGCACCACGCTCGGTTGGCCTCCCGTGCCCGTTAGTTGAACCGTGTGCGGGCTGCCCGCAGAATTGTCGGTGATGGTTAGAGTTCCGCCGGATGTGTGGATTTTGTGGCGCGGGGCCAAGGCTATAGCGCACAACTTCGCGCCGATGGCGTGACCCTTGGCTTGAGTGGGGCCATGAGAAATGCTGAGGGCGGCACGGAAACAGCCGGCGGCGACGTGGTTGAAATAACTCTGACGGGAGCGCGTCCACATGCGGTTTCGTCCGTACAGCGGCAAAGAAGGAACCAGTGGGGCCCTAAGAACTCGGCTTACAATTTATACACTCCTGTTTCCATTAGAAAGAAGAAAGTTACGTGCGCCGGCCGCCAACATTCCTGCAAAGAATTCGTCGTAGGAAGGTTGGTTAAGCCGGTATAGCCGGTCACACAGGACGTGTTATGGATTGAGATTGATTGAGATCCTGGCGCAGACACGAACAACTTCAGTTGCGATTTCTATCCCTGAGGAGCAGGCGCCGCTATCGAATCGAACTTTTCCCCGGACTGTCTTGTATCCCTCCCGCCAGATTGCCAGTCAACGAATTATCGTTCGCAACGATACGCGCCCGATTTTCAACCCGAATGCCGAACGTTTGTGTCTTCTGGTTCTGAGTGTCGGCGGCATGCAGACGAGTGACGCGACCGGTAATCTCTCCCGAGAAGCCGCCAGCAAAGTAGACACCCTCTCTCTCTCCTGCTTTCTGATTGATGGGCAACCCTATGCTCGACTGCCCATTGTCAAGTGATTCTCCTCCCACGATTTCCGCGTAACTATCTACGTTGTAGGAGTATTTTCCAGTCGCACCAGAAAAACTCTTAGTCAACTTCAGTTGGGTAGTCGACGGCAGCGACGCAATCGTATAAACGGCTCCGTCGATAACAATCTTGGTGAGCGCTGGCCACACCGCTGAAAATGTCATGTTGGCGTTGCCCGGCGTCCAATCTGCGATGGGTGAGCCCTCAGTCACACTGACACGGCCAAGAGCGGGCTCCACGAGAATCCCAACGCCACCGTTACGGTTTGTGTGTGATTCTCTGATCGAGACACCTAGTGATCCATCGACCCTGATTCCGTCAACGCCGTTGTCATTTGAGGTGCAATCGCTGATGCTGATCTGAGTCGAGTTGCTAACCTCAATTCCGGGCTGTCGATTGCCAGAGTACTTGCCATTATCACGGGCAGTGACTCCGGAAAGGTGCACCCGCCTTGAGTTAAAAATGTCGAATCCTTCACCGTTATTTGCATTCGTGCCGAGCCCAGGTGAGGCATTGTGGCCCGTGCTGACGGTGCCAATGATGTCGATATCGCTCGCGGCCTCCCGGCCAGTTGACTCGGTAAGCACACCATCACAGTTCTTGAGGCCGCGAATCACGCCGCCTCGTAAAGCGGAACTGCGTGAGGAGGTGAAGGTGACACCCCCGCATCCGGGAACCGTTGAAGCGTCGACATTCTGAATCATCGGATCGCTGACATCGATGTAGCTACTCCGGTTAATACCGATCAACCGGATGCCCGTGTCTCCGGAAGGCACTGCAAAGCCCTCGATTCGCGGCGAGGTGATGTGGCCTTCCGTAGACGATTCCACAAGAATTGGCGATGTCCCTTTGGCAGTGATCGACACATGGCGAGTGTTCTTGATGCTGAAGTTCGAGATGCTTCTGTAGGCGATGTGATATCCGCCTCCGATGAAAGTGACGCCATCGATTTCAACGTTCGACGCCTCCTTCGAAGAAATCTCAGCTCCGTCCGGCGGAGCAGAAACCTGCATCGAGGACAACGTGCAGCCGCGCACATGGGTATTGCTTTGCTGCGTGATCTTTGCCCGGAGGGTAGTCATCGTCAACGTGACTTCGCCAGCGCAAACCAGGTCGTGGTTTTGCGACAACAAAACGGCGTCCGAGATCTCCCCTGACTTAGCGACCCGGATTTCTCCTTTCTGCGAGCCCAGTGCCAGGTCGGCCGCGACAATCTTTGCTCCCATATCGTTGCCGGATTGTTGATCAGCGAAAATGACGTTGCCCTGACCCGGCCGGGATCTCCCTCCCCTGGGTGCGATCGAGGAAGTATCGCACCAGTTCGCCCGCGGCTGGGCGAGTATCCCGAGAAAGAGCAGTCCAAGAAAACCCCATCGCTCCGGGTACCCGGTTCTCATTAGCTTTTGTTTTCCCCTGTTGTACCGCCACGCGCCGGGCAGGTAAGATCATGGCAATGTGATATTGGAAATCTACGAGGCCTGCACGAGCCAGATCAACCACGCGTTGGGTGAGGACGGCTGCCAGATTCCGCTATACGAGTGTGACATATTCGTCTGGCCATTTGTAGCCTTTTTCCTGGATGAGTCTGCCCCAAGCAGAGTCGAGCCGCTCCTTTTGGGCTGCCGAGAGGCGGAATTGATTGCGCGAGTGGTCAGCCACGCTCGCCAAGTAGCGTTCGACCGGTGATCGTACGGCCTCGAAACCCTCGAAACCCAATGCTCCATACAACCGCGCTAAGCATCCCAGCGGATCGGCCACTAGCTCTTCGTAACGCACCCGCGCGACCAATTGCGGATCAATGTGGCGAACTCCTTCGGCAATCGCATCTTCGTGCAAAACATAGGAAGCAAGGACAAATGTCTCAATTTCCTCAGACGAAATGGTCTCTACGCCATATAAGTCGATCAGCGTACGCCAGAGCTTCAGGTTCGAAGCGAAAACTTCATAGGGATTACGTTCGAGGATGACGTAGCGCCCCAGGGGAAACAGTGAGGGCAACACAGGCAACCGGAAACCGTGCGGTGGCGACTTAAGCGCGATCATTTTGCCCTGCTGCACCGTCAGCAGCCTTATAAAATACTGAAACTCCCCTGCCCAGCGATCTAGCTCTTCGTCTGAACGTTGACGCACATCGAGTAGCCATCGGGCGTTCCGCATCAGTGAAGGGACGACCACTGCTTCGTAAGCCGAGGGTGCGCCCAGGGCGAGCAACGCGAACTCGTCTTCCTGCGGCGAACCCCAGGAATACTGCATGTTATCCATTGGACGACGAGCTTGCGCGGGCGGGCTCAACCGCACCCACTTCTCGGTGAGCAGAAAATGCGCCGGATTCATGCAAGCATAGGTGCTCGCGAAGCCGAATCGTGGGTCACAACAAAACAGCTCATGGAGGAACGTCGTACCGGATCGCCAGAACCCCAGGAGAAAAAGCGGCGCTTCCGGGACGGCGCTTCGTATCTTGTCCGCGTGACTGGCATGCTGGATCCGAGCCAGCAAGGAGTTGCCCGCGCCGCTCAGCCAGTAGCCGAGCTTCCTACTCCAGTCTAGACGGTCACGCTCGGCGTCAACCTGGCGTGCCAGGCGTCGCCAGGCGTCAAGCGACAAACGCAACCGGCGCGGCGTCTTAGATCCTGAGGTCTTCACCGATCCTTACATTTCACGGTCTGCCAGCGGGCCTTTTGTTGACTTCCTCTAACTCGGCAAACAACACATCGTGCAGGCGCTTGGTAACCTCAGGTTCGGAAGCGATCAGGTTATGTTCTTCGAGCCTGTCGGTCTTGTATCGATAAAGCCACTCCTCGCGGTTGTCGAGACGAATCACGTATTTAAACTCGTCATCGAAAACCGCCAAGATGCCCTTAGAGATCGGATCGAATATTCGATCTCGCTCTAAGTTCATGCTAAAGATGTAGCGCTGCGGGAGCACCTTGCCCTCTAGCACGGGCTTGAGAGATGCACCTTCTGTCCAACTTGGTATTTCGGCGCCGATCAAATCGATCAGAGTCGGGAGCAAGTCTGCTTGCTGCGCAAGTTGAGTGATACGACCGGGCGTTTGTTGTCCTGGCAGATGAATCAGCAAAGGAATGCGAATTACGTCCTGATCCAAGTTTGGCCCGCCGTGAAAATACCTACCGTGTTCGAAGGATTCGCCGTGGTCTGCGGAAACGATAACAATTGAACGGTCCAGACGGCCGGTCTGGTCGAGCCAGTCAAGATAGTGGCCCACGACATCGTCTGCATAGAGCACCATCTCGTCGTAGCGCGCGCGCAACTCGTCCGAGGTGACGCCTTGGGGCAGCACGTTCTTATTTTGCATCTTCATAAAGTCGCCGGAGGCAAGGTCGCCCTTTGCTGATGCGAACCGGTCGCGGTAAGGCTCAGGCGGAAGGTAAGGATCATGGGGAGGAAGTATATGAGTCCAAACAAAGCGGGGTTGGGGAATATCGGAACGTTCCAGTAGCGTCCGCGCCTTATCGAAAACAGGCTCCGCCGGAGACGGATAGCGGAAAGGAAAAATCAGAGCGTCAGCTTCCGAGAGGAACCTGACCAGCCCGACGCGATTGGGCAGAGCGGCGTCTAGAAAGTATTGATGTTTCGAACCCACGAAATTGGTGAAACGAAACCAATAGCCTCCGAAACCCAAAGGGGGAACATATTCCACAGCGTCATAACTTGGCATGATCCTCTGTAGGATCGGTGTCGCAGCGTAGTTGGATGAGATTATCGCGGTGTAGTAACCGCGTTGGCGCAGCAGGGTGGTCAGCGTCTCGTGCTGAGCCGCGCCCCGCAGGAAACCAGAAAACTGAAAGATCCGATGAGACCACGGCAACTTGCCGGTGACTATGGAAGCGGCGGAAGGTGTAGTGTAGTTCGAGTTGGCGAAGAAGGAGTCGAAGGTGAAGCCGCGCTCGGCAAATCGCTCCAGGTTCGGAGTCGTGGGGCGAGAGTAACCGTACAAAGAGGTGTGCTCGGCGCTCAAAGCGTCGATGGTAATGAGGTAAATGTCTGGCGACTGGGCTCCCGTAGCGTGACCCCCGGGCGCGTAATCATGAAAAAAGTGGGTGCCGTCACTAATCAGTAGGACGAACGTCAAAATCGCGACAGTGGAATGGAGCAGGGAGATCGGCACCAGGCGCGTGACTCCAAAATGTTGAAGGGCATCGACGCTCCCTTTCAAAAATCCAAAAACGCTCAGCCCAGCCAGTATCGCGATGATCAAAACCTGCAACTCCATTGACGGCTGCCAACGCGGGAGGAGTACTCTGGCAGCTCCGATCACTTCGTAAACAAAGTAGCAAAACCCCATGCCAACGCCAAGATACCAGGCGAGGGCCGCCTTATATCGTCTCAGTCCAGGCACCAGGCCTGCGGTCTGAGCGAGGGCCAAAATGCAAAGCCAACCAACGGCTGCGGCCAACAAAAGTAATACGAGGGCGATTCCGACCAGAACCACAAACTCGGAATAAGTTAGGTAGAGAGAAATACCGTCGATGTGTTCCAGAAGCTCGACTTCGATCGCCAGACAGAAGAAGGCAGCCATGCTGGCGAGTAGCACCCAGGGCCGAACGCGGGTTTCGCCAGAGTGAGTGAATAGTTCACCGATTTTTCTCCCAGGTAACACGGCAGCCTTGTCCTCTGTCCCCATTGTGGCCTTCGCAACAGTATCTGAAATCAAACTGAGTGAATTCGCTGAACTTTCGGAAGCCAAGAAGGGCCAGCACCCACGGACTTAGCGCCTCGAGATTGACCGTCCTTGCATATTAGCAACGGAGTGCTTCGAGGTCTAGAGGCACGTGCGGCCTTCAGTTATTTAGCTTTTGTCGATTTCAAAACGCGATGGGGTCGACACTTCAACTGAGATTCGCCGAGCTGGCCGCCACGGTCCTCGGCCACGTCAGCAGGTCCAACATCGCGTTTACGATGTAGTCTACTTCGTTCAGTTTCAATAGACGGGCAACTCCCAAGAACGCAGAACTGCTGGCAGCTAGCACGACTAGAATAATGCCCATTCGAAGCGGTGTTTTTCCCGAATCAAAGAGCGATTGCAAAGCAAAAAAGCATATCCAACTGACTGCCGCCATGGCGACCGAAGCCAATCCGATCCGATAGGAAAATTGGAGAAGATTGAAATCCATCCGTAGCAAACGGCGCCTGTGTAAAACAAACATCAGAAGCGCGGCCACCAGATAGAACTGTACTCCGCGGCTGAACGCCAAGCCCGAAAGACCGAAGCGACTCATCAGAAATAGGGCCACGCCTAGGTAAAAGGCCAGATCGACGCACTCGACCCACAGAGGGGTGACAGTATCGTGAATGGCGTAGAGGCAAGGCAGCAAAATCACCGCGATCGCGTTGGGCAGAATGCCTATTCCGTAAAAGCTAAACACGCGAGCGGTTAAAATCGAATCCTCCAAGTGAAAATGCCCACGCTCGTAGAGAACCCGGGTCAAGGGCAATGCATTGAAGAGGGTCCAAACGGTGGCCGGAAGAAAAATGAACAATACCAACCGAAACATGCGCGACACTTGGCCGGCGAGTTCGCCCCGATTTTTGCGCAAAGCTTCCCGAGCAAACTGGGGATAAGCCACGATGGCCAAGGGCGCTGCCATGAAGTTTGAGGGCACGGCAAACAAGCGGGTTGCATAAGTGACGGTTGACACCGCTCCGGCGGAGAGCCGCGAAGCCAGATTACGCTCCAGAAACGACGACGCATTCGCGACCAGCAGATACAAGAGCAAGGGCCCGCCGAGCCGCACCAGCTTGCCGATGGCGGGATGCCGGAGAATCAGCACGGGTCGGTAACGAATGCCGAGGGCAGCGACCGCCGGTATCAAGAGCAATAGCTGGAGCAAGAAACCGACCGCGGTGGCGATCGCCACCCACACGATTGGTTGGTTCCCGCGAGCGAGAAGGGCACCGATGACAACCGCGACGCTGGATAGGGCAGGCGCAATCGCAGCCAGAGCAAACTTGTGGAAGGCGTTCAGGGTTGCGGTAAGTATTCCGGCCAAGGCGACAAAGAGGATCGCGGGGGAAATTATATAGATCAGGCGCAAAGTAAGATCGGCGGTAACGGGGCTAAAACCAGGAAAAAGCAGAGCCAGCCACTTGAACGCCGTGATCATGCCCAAACAAACGATTGCTGCTAGGAGAATCAGAATAAGGTTTGTAATTACACTGAATGTTTCCGAAAGCTTGCTGCGGCGGATGTCGTCATCTTTCGCGTCCTCTAAGAGAATCGGGATGAAAACCGGTGATAGCATTCCGGCAATCAGGGTCATATACACCATGGTGGGAATAAAGACCGCGGCAAAGTAAGCGTCCATAGTGGTGGAGAGACCAAATCTCGCCGCCAGCGTGGCCTCGCGTAAGTAGCCGACGGCGGCTACAATGACCATGAAAACACTAACAATGCTTACGGCGCGGCCTCGAGGAACGGGCAAAGCCGACGACAAACTGCTCTCCTCCGATTGGCCGGTCACGCGACCTTCCCTGAGCTCAAGCTCTTTTCCGCCAGCACCAAGGTATTTGGCCTTCCGAAATATCTCCCCAAAAGCAATCGCCGCAGCAGAAACCCGGGAAGATGGCGGCGGCTTCCCACCAATCGCCAGCTCCCCAGAAATTGCTTGGCAAGACGCACTCGAAAGCCCGCCGACTCCATCATGGTCTGGAGCAACAGTTTCGGATAAGGCCGAACGTGAGTAGGGTCCAGCCAAAAGATGTCTGACATGATGCAGATGTCTTCCGGGTTGGGTGTAACTAAAAGTAGGAGCCCGCCTGGACGCAGAGCGCGATAGCAAAGATCAATGAATGCCAAAGCATCCTCATAAGTCATGTGTTCGATCACATGGCTGCAAAAGATCCCACCAAACCGTTCCGGCTCTGTGCTGAGGTAAGAACTGGCATCCTCGCGGCGCACGCTGAATCCTTTTTGCCGACATGCCGCCAGTGCTTCTTCGGAATGATCGATTCCACAGGCCTCGATACCGGCGTCGGACAAAAGCTGGAGAAATATTCCGCGCCCACAGCCGATGTCCAGCACCGGACCGGAATTTCGAAAAAACTCGACAAAAGGCTTTTGAATCCGGCGAATCGTATCTTCGCTGCCACCAAACTCGTATAAGCTAATTCGACTCGCTGACATCGATTGTGACGGGAAGAGTGCGCTGTTGGAGATTATAAGGTATGTCGGAAACCGTCATAGTATCATAAGAAGAAAGTGAGGTAACGTGCGATCCCTGCGCAAATCATGAAGACTGAAGTACTAAAACACTGCACCGTTTGTAATGGGAGGCTACTCGAGGTCGTAGACGACGATTGTAACGTCCAACGATGCCGGAACTGTGGTTACGTCTTCGACAATCCCCGACCCACGCTGGAGGAACTGATCGCCTTCTACTCGCGGCCCACACAATACGATTCGTGGCTGAGTGAACTAGGCACGCGCGACCGCTTATGGAAACGACGGCTGAGAAAATTAAACAAGACCAAAAAGTCTGGATCCGTGCTCGATGTAGGCAGCGGGATCGGGCAATTTCTTTCGCTGGCTCGCAATTTCTACGCGGATGTTTACGGCACCGAAGTCTCCAGCACCGCCATCCAGATCGCGAAAGAGAGTTACCAGTTGGATTTATTCGCGGGTACGCTGGAGAATCCTGCCTTGCAAGGCAAGGTCTTTGACAACATCACTCTTTTTCACGTACTGGAGCATGTGCCTGACCCCAGATCGGTCCTCGACACCTGCCACCGCTTGCTTCGCGCCGAGGGCATCCTGGTGATCGCCGTACCCAACGAAGTCACCTCACTACGGGCCATCATTCGAAGAATCTTGACCAAAGCGAAAGTCTTCAAATCGCGCCGCCTCGGTGATTTCGGCCTACCGCGCATTACTTTGGATGCGAACACTCATGAAGTTCACTTGTCGCACTTCACGCCCGCGGTTTTGCATCGCTTGCTTGAAGCCACCGGCTTTTCGGTGATTCAAAGCACGCTTGATCCTTATTATGTGTTGACCGGCTGGTCCAGACTAAAGCAGGACATTTACTACAATTGCTGTCTGGCGCTGTCGTACTTATTCCGAGTCAACCTCTACGATGCGATGTTGGTGATTGCCCGCAAGAATTCCGCAACTTCTGATCCGCAACCGGCTGGGCAGTGATCGAATGAGCGCTCTGAGAGTCGCATGGGACAATTGTCTGGCCCGCCGCGACAAGGCCGGGACAGGCACTTACGCGGCGCGGCTTCTGGAGCAATTTACAAAACGTCCGGAGTTGCGGATGGATGTACTGAACGGTTGGCACCTGGCAGGCAAAGGTTTTGCCGCCGCCGCGACTCGCACCGCCGGCGATTTGCTCTGGACGCACGCCTGCCTGCCGGCGCTGGTTTGGAAGCATGGTGCCGACCTGTTGCATTCGCCCGCGTTCGTGGCCCCGATCGTCGCTTCCTGTCCAGTGGTGATTACCATTCATGATGTCACATACCTGCTTTATCCCTCACACTTCGCGAATTGGTGGACGACGTATTTGAAAATCGTGATGCCGCCCGCGGTGAGATCGGCGGCGGCCATCATTTGTGGCTCGGAGAACTCGAAACGCGACATCGCCAAAGCCTATGGAATTGCATTCGACAGAGTGCGTGTCGTTCCCTACGGCGTGGACCATGAGCGCTTCCATCCCAGGGCGACCCTCGACCAGCAATGGGCGCAGGCGCTTGGCATACGAGACGGATATGTTCTGCATGTTGGAACGTTCTTCTACCGGAAGAACATTCCCACCTTGCTGCGCGCTGTTGCGCTGCTGCGCGATAAAGGAAAGTGGGGAGAGCGGCAAGTGGTTTTGGCGGGATCGCAGAATCTCTCGCTGAAGGGAACGCCGGAAGTCTTCGCGACCATTCGGGAATTGGATTTGAGCGGTTACGTGGTGCTGACGGACCACATACCCAGCGAGTATGTGCCCGGCTTATATGCGCACGCCAGCATGTTGGTGATGCCTTCCCTGTACGAAGGCTTCGGATTCCCCGTGCTGGAAGCAATGGCGGTTGGAACGCCCGTCGTATGCAGCGATACTTCCAGCCTGCCCGAAGTCGCCGGCGACGCTGCGATACTGTTTTCGCCTCACGATCAGGATGCGCTCGCCAATGCCATCGAGAAAGTGATGCAAAACCCTTCACTGGCAGAGCAACTCCGCCGCAAGGGTTTCGTGCAGGCCCGTCAGTTCACCTGGCAACGTACCGCGGAGCAAACCATTGCGATCTACAGAGAAGTTGCAGGATCCTGATTTGCAGTCCGCTGCGCTTGCCGTCGTCTATTGCACCACCAGCGTAAGCTTCGTATTGTGAGTCAACGTAGTCGAACCCGCAGCGTAGCTCCCGGTCACCGTGAGAGCGTAGGTGCCTGCCGGGGTTCCGCCGCCCCCGCCGCTGCCACTACTTCCCCCGCCGCACGCTGACAGGGTGGCGCCAAGCGGAAGCAGGCAAAGGAATGCCAGGCCGTAAAGGAACTGGGGACGCCATTGCCGACGGCGTCGCAAAGCACCCATCAACAGCGCCAGTCCCAGCGTGCCGGAGAATGCGACCCACAATCCAGCCGGATGGTTCGCCGATGGTCCTCCTGCGGGTAACGACAGACCCCCCGAGTTTCCCGTCGTGGTCACAGTGACGGTGGCTGTCGAGGCCGATACTCCGCCGAGCGTGATGGAACTCGGCGACAGTGAGCATGTTGATTGCACCGGCGCCCCGCTGCAGTTCAGCGTCACGGTTTGCTTGAACCCGCCCCCGGGCGCAACGGAAATCATGTAAGTGGCTGACTGTCCCGGCGTGACGGTAGCTGTCGCTTGGGAATCATTACCCATCGAGAAATCTTCTCCCGTTCCCGTGAGGGCTACGCCCTGCGGACTTCCAGTTGCATTATCAGTGATCGTCAGAGAGCCCGATCTGGTACCGGCTGCGGTCGGATCGAAGAAAACTCCAATCGAGCAACTCGCACCCACTGCGACGCCGTTACTGCAACTACTCAATGTCCCGAAGTCTGCCGTCGTACTATTTACACCACTGATCGTTAGAGGAGCATTGCCGTTGTTCGTGAGCGTCACAGTCACGGGAAGGCCCGACGTGCCCACATACTGGCCCGGGAAAGAAATGGACGATGGCGACAAACTGACGACGGGAACTAGTGGAGTGCTGCCAACGAGGCCAATAATCTGCGGGCTTCCAGAGATATTATCGGAAATGCTGATCGCCGCACTGAAAGTACCTAAAGAGGGCGGCGTGAAGGTTGCCATAATCTGACAACTTCCGCCAGCTGCAAGGGAGCTGCCGCAGTTGTTTGTCTGAGAAAAGGCGTTGCTTCCATTTCCAGTAATCCCCAGCGAGGAAATGGTGAGCGTGACGGAGCCATTGTTTGTAACCGTGACCGTCTGCGGAGAACTCGTGGTACCTACGGCCTGGTTCGCGAAGGTGAGGCTGCTCGGTGAAAGCGTAACCGTCGATGCAACCCCGGCACCGGAAAGGGGCACCACCTGCTGGTTAGGAGAAGCATTGTCATTGACGGTGATGGCGCCAGCGAGCGCACCCACTTGAACCGGCGCGAAGGTTACGTTAATCGTGCAGTTCTGTCCGTCTGCCACAGTTGTTCCACAGGTGTTGGTTTCGCTGAAATTCCCTGAGGCATTTATGTTGCCGATGGTCAAAGCTGCCTGACCCGTGTTGGCCAGCTTTAGCGATTGCGGGGCACTGCTCTGACCTACGGGTGTGTTTGGAAATGATAGGGAGGTTGGAGTGATCACTGCGGTCGGGGCAGTAACGATGACTTGAACCAGAACTGGCGAAACGCTCGGAGCAAAATACGTCGACCCTGAATAGCTGGCCGTAATGGAGTGATTGCCGAGCGTCAAGGCGGAGGTAGAAAAAGCCGCGAAACCCCCGGCTCCGTCGGTTTGCAGCTGAACCGTACCCAATGGCGTCGTGCCGTCAAGAAATGTCACGGATCCGGAAAAACAACTTACCGATGACCCTGATGGAGTTACAGTCGCGGTAAAACTCGCCGGCTGCCCCAGCCCGGACGGATTTTGATATGAGGTCAGTGACGTCGAGGAAGACAGGGTTTGAATATTCACCGACGAGGAACTACTGCTGCCCTGCGTGAGACTGTCTCCAGAGTAAAAAACTGCAACCGTGTGAGTACCTATTCCTAATGACACGTTGACAGATGCTTTCCCCGCACTCAGAGTTCCGAACTGGGCCGCGGTATAATACTGGCCGTCCACCTGCAAGGTCAGCGTTCCCGTGGGAGTCTGGCTGCCGGAGGTAACGGTTGCGTTCACCGTCTCGCTGCCACATCCGTTATTTACGACTTGCACAGTCGTAGTAGTCGACTGTCGGGTTGTGCCGGCCGCGTTCAGGAACACGGAAAACACATTATTAAAGCCCACTGCAATGTCGGGGTGTCCATCGCCATTGAAGTCGCCACCTGTCACCTGGAAATATGCATATCCGGGCGCTGAGCGGTAGTAGTCAACTGCCTGCTGCAAGGTTCCGTCCCCGTTGCCCAGGAATTCCACTACACTGTAGCCCGAACTAACCACGTCTAGCTTCCCGTCGCCATTGAAATCGGCCACCGCGAGGAAGCCCCCGTCACCTGGCCCGGTGTCGGCCGGATAGTTTACTGGGGTTTCGAACGTTCCGTCGCCCTTGCCCAGAAGCACCAGAAGTGAGCCGTCAGAGTTATCCGTTACGAGAAGATCGAGATTCCCGCCTGCACTCAAGGCAGCGGCAGCAATTTCGTTAGGAGCTACACCAACCGGGAAACTGCTTGCGGTTTGGAAAGTCCCGTCCCCGTTACCCAGCAGAACACTAACCGTGCCAACGTAGCTCCCCGTGCAAACCAGGGGACTCTGGCCGACGATGCAATAGTTGCTAACCGCAAGGTCTGAATTCCCGTCCCCATTGAAGTCGCCAACGGCGAGCGAGTATGGGCCGTTGGACGTAGCGTAACTTACCGGCGCCTGAAAGGTCCCGTCTCCATTGTTAAGAAGAATCGCTACCGTGCCCGCGTCATTTACCGTGGCCGCCAAGTCGAGCGCCCCATCGCCATTGAAGTCAGCCGCTACTACCGCAACCGGATGATGGTTGACCACGTAATCCGCATTGTGCGCAAAAGTGCCGTCTCCGTTGCCCAGAAATACACTGACAGTTCCGCCGTTGGTGACGTTCAAGGAGTTGTAGCAGGTAACAATGAGGTCCAGCTTGCCGTCGCCGTTCACGTCCGCAGCGATCACGGACATGGGAGAGTTGGGCTCTCCGATGAAGGAGTAAGTGAAACCCCCGGCAAATGTTCCATCGCCGTTTCCGAGAAAAACGCTGAGAGTGCTCTCGTTGAGGCTAACGGTTGCAATGTCTAATGTTCCGTCTCCGTTGAAGTCTCCGGCGGCAATCCCTCACGTATCGAAGGTTCCCGAGGGTTGCCCGGCGAGAAAATCACCGTGAAAAGAGGTCTGCGCAGGACAAACATTACCCGTCAAAAGATAGGAAAGGCAAAGCAGGGCTGCAACCACGACCTGCTGCGCGGTCATCGACTGCTCCATGTCAGCTGACGTAGGGGGACGGCCTGAACCAACCGGGCCAATCATCGTACTACAGCCTTACGGACGCGTCAAAGACCGGGCCGGCTCTGTCGGCTCTGAGCGTAAAACAGCGGAACGGTCGCGCTCGATAACCTCCTCACAGACCCGGAAGATCTGATCCGCAAACCGATCCCAATTGTAGGTCTCGCGGGCAAGTTGCATCCCGGTCTGCGCGATCTTGCGCCTCAGCTCAGGGTGGCTGGCGAGCGCTTTGATCTGCTCGGCGAGTGCTTGGGGATTTCGCGGCGGAAACAGCAACGCGCTGTCGCCATGCGTCAACACTTCATGCACTCCCGCACCCCGGGAAACCAATACCGGACAGCCGCATGCCATTGCCTCCAGAACTACAAGTCCCCATGTCTGCTGATCGTTCGGAAACACGAAGGCATCACAAGCGGCGTAGAAATCGCAGATCTCCTCGTCCGTTACTTTGCCCGAAAAGGTCACTAGTTCCTGCAACCCGAGACTGTGCACCTGCGCCTTCAGCGAATTGAGATACTCCGGATAGCTACGATCCGATCCGGCCAGCAACAGGCGGATTCGAGTGCCCTGCGAAGCGAGATGGCGAACCGCTTCGATGGCGTCCTCCAATCTCCGGTGAGGCATGAAGATGCCCAACCACAGCAAGACAAATTCATCGCCCGCGAAACCAAACCGGGCACGAATTCTGCTTCGGTTTCCGCCGGGCAAAAACCGGGCAGGATCGGCTCCGCTGCGCACCACGCGGGTAGCTCCCGGATAGAGAGCTTTGTATTCACTTTCAGCCCAGTTCGAAAGGAACAGCGTCAAATCGGCTTTGCGGTTCTGCCTCCGGTCGTAAAAGTAGTAGAGCCAGTACAGGGGGGCCAGAATGGCGCTTTTGATGGATTGGGGCCGCCGCGCTTTTTGCTGGAAGTCAGGAACATCATTGCACATCCAGACCACGGCTCCCCCCAGTCTGCGTTTGAGCCACACCGCTCCCCATTGCGCTGGCCAATGATGTGGGTTCCAAACCTCGTGCCTTTCCCGGAGCGTCGCCGCGAGCCGCAGCATGTCAAGATATCCCCGAAAGAACAGTGGTTTCCTCAATCTGGCGAACGGCCCTCGGCCAACTTCTTTGATCTCAAAGTCCTTGCAGATTTCCGGAAAGCAGTTCGCTCGGTCATATGCGGACGTGTACAGAGTCACCCTATTTCCGTGTTGGGCTAAAGCCTGGGCAAGGCAAACGCATTGCCTCTCACCGCCGCCTTCGACCAAAAGCTCGTGAATGATTAAAGCGATGTCCATCGACACGTCTACCGGTATGAGATGGACACTGAAAGTAGTGTAAGCGGAAGAATCGGCTCTGAGGTCTTAATGGGAGGAATGTGTGGCCCGAACATGCAATCCTTAGAAAGAGCCGTGTGGATTCTTGGATCGATCCACCGTGTCGCTCGGCGAAATTGCGCTGGAGAAAGAATTCAACTGCTCTTGGAAGCGTAATAGAGTCGGCCGGAAATGTGAGGACCGGCCCGCTGATCTGGCACAATCTGCAAGACCGTCCCACCCCCCGATTCGATGATTGAAACCACATCGCTCTCGGGAAGAAACTTCATCGGTATCGGATGAAGACCCAGTTTCTTGTACAACAATTTTTCAGAAAAACCGGCAGATCGAAGCCAGGCATAGATCCGGGGACGCGCCTGCAGCCTGCGGCGAAGAGGCACATGGTTCGGCAGTTGCATTACCAGCAACCCTCCGCTCTTCAAGACCCGTACAAACTCCGCGATATAGCGTCGAATGGACTCCTGAGACGGAACGTGTTGTAGCACCAGTGCTGTGTATATGAGATCAAACTTCGCCGAAGGAAACGGGAGTGAGTCAGAATCGTTGAGCAAGAACTGGCAATTCGTAGGCGGATTCAGGGCGGTGGCTTGACGGAGCATGGATTGCGAGATGTCGATTCCCACGACATTTTGAAACAGCGGTGCCAAGGCGCGAGTAAGTCTCCCCACGCCGCAGCCGAAGTCCAACGCCCATTCATGGTGCTTGGGCAGTCCCAGACTTTCTGCTGCGGAGGTCAAAGAAGAAATCTCGGAACTGCCGGTTCCAAGGAACTTTTCGAGATCCCACTTCCCATACTTCGTACCGGGCTCCGTCAGAATCGCCCAATAAGGATCAAGCTCTCCCATGTCTTCCCAGTGCTTCTTGCTTTTATCTAGAGACATGCTCGCTTCCATGGCAGATTTTGCGTGGAATCCCCAGTCCTCTCCGCTCCCATCACCCGCTCGTAGACACCGATTGTCTGTCGTGCCGCGTTTGCGAAGCTAAACTGCCGACTCCTTCGCAATCCCGCCTGGCCAAGGCTTCTGCGGAGTTCCGGTTCTGCGAGAACCCGCTTCAGAGCCTCTGCGATGGACAATTCGTCAAGCGGATCCACAAGCACGGCCGCGTCTCCCGCCACTTCCTCGAGGGAAGATCCCCGTGAAGTAACCACGGGAGTCCCACATGCCATCGCCTCCATAATGGGCAGACCGAATCCCTCAAAGAGCGAGGGGTAAACGAAAACCTCCGCCGCATTGTAGAAGGTCGGCACATCTGCTGCCGCAACGTATCCGGGCAACACAATCTCATTCTCCAGTTTAAGTTCGCGAATGCGGGAGCAAACCGACTCAAACAGAGTGTCCTGCCGGCCAGCCAAGACGAGCTTCTGCGGGAACCCGGCCTTACGTATATGCGCATAGGCGTTTACGAGCCGCATCAGGTTCTTGCGTGCCTGCAACCGTCCGAGGTACAAGACGAAATCGCCGCCGATCGCGTACTTGCGAGCTAATTCGTCTTTGGCCTTCTGGCGATCGGCCGGGACAAATTTCTTTCCTGCACCTTCATAGGTTACGGTAATTTTCTCTTCGCGGATTCCGTATGTCTCGACCAAATCTCTCTTGGAGTATTCAGAAACCGTGATAATGTGATCCGCTTTTTTCGCCGAGCCGCGGATGAGCACTTTTGACCAAGCCCGCTGATACGCGGAAAAGAACTGAGGGTAATGTTCGAACGCGATGTCGGGGATGGTAGTTACCGTCTTACACTTAAGAAATGGTGGGACGATGAACTGGGCGTGGTATAAATTTAGGCGGTCAAGGCTGGCGCGACGCGGAATTGTAAACGGAATTCGCAACATGGGGTGGGCGGGAGATAACCGCTTGAGCGCGAAGCGGCCATTTGTCGCAACCTCTTGCGTGGCTACAGGATTGGTATAGTAGAGAAGAAAATCGTGGTCGCAGCGGACTTTCGCCAATTCCCCAATAAGTTCGCGATAGTAAGTCTCGTTACCGCCCTCGTTGCTGCCGACACTATGAATGTCGATTCCGATTCTCAGCGGCTTCATTAAGAAATCCGGCAAACTGGAACAGCGTTCGTTAAACTACTTCGTGGCTTGGGCTCGAAGCGAACAAAACCCCAGATCGATCGAACCTAGCGAAAGCTCGCTTCCAGTTCCACAAACGAGAGCGATTGGAAGTCAGCAATGACAGGATCTGCGCCAGCGGCGCGAAGTGTTTCGGCCTGTTCGGCGGACGCAATCCCCAGGCAACGCATGCCCGCCGCCCGTGCGGATTTCACTCCAGAAACGGCATCTTCCACTGCCAGCAGGTTCTCAGCAGTCTCATTGAGGCGCTCTGCTGCTAGACGGTAGATAGCGGGATCGGGCTTGCCGGTGGTAACCTCGTCGCCGGTCACGATGGCGTCAAAATAACGCGTCAAGCCCAATTCTCTGAGCGTCCCGTGCGCACGCCGGCGGCACGCAGAGGTTGCGAGCCCGATTCGGATGTCAACTTGTGAGAGGGAATCCATGAACTGCACAAGCCCGCGAAGTGGACGCACCTCTCCGGCGAGTTCTCGCAACATCTGATCTTTACGCGCCCCGTAATCAGCGATCTGCGATGGGGTCAATTCTCCCAGAAAGTAGCAGAGGATTTCTTCGCGCTTTCGACCATCGAGAATGAAATCCAGTTCCGAGTCTGTGACTTCTCGACCCACCGTCTGTAGAAAGGTCTTCCAAGCCCGCCGATGCACTGGATGGCTGTCGATGATCACACCGTCCATGTCGAATACGATTCCTCGCAGCATTCGTGGATCTCAAGCTTCCTGAAAACCAGGCCATGTGACCTGAGCTCTCTCGTAGTTTTCCATGGTACCAATGTCGATCAGATACTCTTGGATACGATAACCCAGCATGCGGCCCACCAATTTCGGCAACACATGGAATCCAATGTCGGCCGGCATATCTTCAGGTATGGCGTCCAGCAATGCCGGCGTGCCGATCATTAGTCCTGAGAATGCGAGATTGCTAGTTGGATGGCTGGGTTTTTCCACGAACTCCTGAATGACTCCCCCCTGATCCATTCTCACAATCCCGCAGCGGCGCGGATCCGGCACTTCGTATAGTCCCAAAGTCGCCGCCGGCATTCGCTGCTGATGGATCTCCATCATGCTACTGAAGTTCACGCAATTGAGGACATCTGCGTAGAAAATCCAGAAAAAATCATCTGCTCGAACCCAGTCCTGATTGGCTCGTAGCGTTCCCGCACTACCGAGCAACTGCGGTTCCACGACCACTCGTACTCGTACATCATTCGCAGTCCCCTGCAGGAACCCGCAAACGGCCTCAGAGTTCGCGTGCAGATTAATGAGCACCTCTTCGACCCTGATGCGCCTGCACAACTGCAACCAGATCGAGAGCAGCGGCACACCCCTGATTGGGACCATACACTTCGGAATAGCATTAGTAATGGGTCGCAACCGTACCCCATGGCCCGCCGCAAGCAAGAATGCCTTCACGATCCGCTCCTTGCCATGAGATGTCCATCGCCGGTACCGCCGGCAAGCGTGCGGCACTCAGAAGAATTTGGAGGCGTCATGTTCAATTGGGTCCGCGCAGAATTAATGCGGCAACCAAGACCACCAGAACCGGTGACTGGTCTACCTACACAGTGAACTCAATCCTGAACCGCGATGCAAGCAAGTCCCATCTCGAGGTCTTCAATCTCAATAAGATACCGGAGAAGTTTATGAATCCGTAAGGCGCTCGATTTTGGAGGAGGATCGTCCGCTCACAGATCCCAGACTCTGACGCAAGGTTAGACTTCCAAGTCGTTCGCGGAATGATGTAAAGATGGAATGCGTCACGGAGAGGTGCACATCTTCGATAACTTGCATATTCTCCGAAGGAACAACTACGCACAGATCACAGAGTGAGTGCATTTTCCCGCCCTGGAATCCGGTCAGACCGACGGCGAAAGCACCGATCTCCCGCGCCGCTTGCAGCCCATTCAGCACGTTGGGGGAATTGCCGCTTCCGCTGACGGCAAATACAACGTCATCCCTCTGGAGAAAGGACCGCAGTTGCTCGGAAAAGATGTCCTCGTAGCGAGCATCGTTGGCCCATGCAGTCATTAACGGGACATTGTCTGTGAGGGCCAGCACGCGGAAGCGCCGATTCCCATTGACCACAGTCCCTTTCCCGAAGTCGCACGCACAATGCGATGCCAAAGCCGCGCTACCACCATTGCCAAAGAAGTAGACGGCTCGGTTGTCCTGATAGGCATGCCAGAGCACATCAGTCACCTGGTTGATCTGAGTGAACGGGAGTCGCTTCAGGACGTCGGAAACCTTCTGCAAGTAAAGCTCGGATCCCGGCATCTCAACCGGCGTGGCGCTGGCTTCGGCTATCTTTCTACGATTCGCAGCTGTACTCATGCTCGCTGTACTCCACTTCTTAAACGAATTCGCTCAACTGGCCGTGATCTTAGCGTTAGCAGGGCAGAGCAGTCAATGGACGGAAGCCAAGACGACACCTGACTCCTTCATGTCGGAATAAGCATCCTGTAACTCCTCCGGAATTCCGCCAGTCTGCTCCACCCAATCCAGAAAGTCCTCCAGGATGGTCGAAAGACCACGCTTGGGGGACCAGCCCAGCGCCTTCAGCTTAGCGATCGAGGAAACGCTGTGTCGATTGTCCCCGCGACGGTACTCCCCCGGTAACTGTAAATCGACCGACCGCCCCACCTTCTCGCGAACCGCGTGCGCGTAGTCGAGCACGCTGGTGGATCGCCCGCTTCCCACGTTGAATGCTTGAAAATCGGCCTCGTCTTTCCGCAGAACGAGCATGTTGGCCTCGACGACGTCCTGGACGTGGACAAAATCACGTGTCTGTCGTCCATCTTCGTAGATCAACAGCGGCTTTCCTCCCAAGGCACGACTTACGAATATCCGGCAGATGCCCGAATAATGATTAAAAAGCGATTGCCGCGGACCCTGCGTGATGGAATAACGGAGCGCAACGCTGGGAATGCCGTGTAGCCAACCCAGACCCAAAGCGGTCTTCTCTTGTGCAAGCTTTGAAACCGCATACTGGTTGTAAGGGTTCGTGTACTCCTCGCACAACAGGGCCGGCTTGCTTTCACAGCCGCAGTCCGGGCATCGAACCTCCCACTTCCCCTCCTTTAGTTGCTGGCCGCGAGGTATGGGGAGAAACTTACCGTGTTCCGAGCAGGTGTACTGTCCTTCGCCATAAACCGCCTGGGAGGACGCCACAATGATCTTCTTCACCTTCAAGTGCTCGGACACAATCAGTTCGTAGAGCAGCGCGGTCCCGACAGCGTTCACATGGAGGAAGCGGGAAAAATCAAGCATGTAATCCTGATATGCAGCCTGGTGCGAAACCACATCAACGTCGCGCAAGGCATGAAGCAGCGCCTTCCGATCCGTGAGGTCGCCTTCGATGAACTCCACCTCGGGGGACAGATAGCTCGGCTTGCCGCGGGGATGGATCTTCGAGTCCAGGCTGTCGAGCACACGCACCTGAAAACCCTCTTTCAGAAACCGATCCACGAGGTGGCTGCCAATGAATCCCGCACCGCCGATGACGAGAACACGCATAGTCGAAGGTCTACTCCTTACGCGAAGGTTGAATTGGGAACGTGTCGGTTCATTTGCCTGACCCCGAAAGCACAGCTCCTGTGGTCTTCAACAGGATTTGCAAGTCTAACCATATGGACCAGCAGCGAATATACTCCAAGTCAAGCCGAACCCATTCGTTGAAGTCACTGACCTGGTTCCGGCCACTGACTTGCCATAAACACGTAATACCCGGTTTCACTGCAAGCTTCTGTTTCTGATATTCGGTGAAGCGCTCATACTCGGTTTGGAGGGGCGGACGCGGTCCCACCATACTCATATCACCCTTGAACACGCTATAGAGTTGCGGTAATTCATCCAAGCTGTAGCGCCGCATCCAGGAACCCACCGCAGTGATGCGAGGGTCTCCTTCTATCTTGAACACCGGTCCGGTCATTTCGTTGCGGTGTTCCAGTTGAGATTTCAATTCGTCTGCGTTCACGACCATCGAGCGGATCTTATAGCCGACGAACGACCGACCGTTCTTGCCGACGACCTTCCAGTGATAAAAGATAGGGCCAGGCGAAGTCAGTTTCACCAAAAGGCCGAGAATCAGGAGCAGCGGGGCTGCCAGCAGCAACGAAAACACTGAGAGGACCACGTCCAGGGTGCGTTTGCAAGCTAGCTGAAAAGGCTGATCCCACCTCTGAGAGAACACCAATGGCTCGTACATCTCGCCGGAAGCAGTAGGCATGATTCTTACGAACCTGCGGGCTGGGCAAATTCGGGCGTCTCGACGGCCCCAGCGCCCCCCATCAGTCGCCGATACACATTTGCGTGCTGCTGGACTACGTCCTCCCATCGGTAATGGGTTTGGGCTCGGCGGCGGGCTCGAACTCGGGATGCGGCAACCAGGTCGGGGCCGTCCAGTAGTTCCTGCATTTTCCGTTGCAAGTCAATGTCCCCGTCGGCGCCACGGTAATGAAATCCCGCGTCCGCTATTACCTCTAGATTGGAGGGAGTGTCATTTACCAGCACACAGTTGCCATATCCCATGGCCTCCACTAGCGCCGGATGGGTACCACCGACCTCGTCGGGAAGTACGAACATGTAGGCACTCTGTTGAAGTTGGGCATAGCCGTCGCCGTACACGCCACCGGTGAAGACGATGCGCGGATCAACGGAGGATTTCAGCGAGCGAACGTACTCTTTTTCCCACGGATCATCACCGACGATTACCAGCTTTCGGTCAGTGGACACTTTTTCGAATGCCCTGATGAGATGATGTACGTTGTTCTCGGGAACCAGGCGCCCGACAAATAATACGTAGCCCCGGTCCTTTAGCTGAAAGCGACCCAGAACGTCATGCTGTTGAGAGCGGTGCTCGCATGTGCCGTACACGATACAAGAAGACGCTGCGCCATAATTCTGTCGGTAGTAGCGCATGACGTCCTGGGAATCCGAGATCAGTCCCTGACAGAACAGCACCGCCAGTTTCTCGGAGAAGCGCAGATACCACCGCGGGAAACGCCCCCACTTGGAACGTTGCCAATCGGTGCCGTCTACAGAACATACCACCTTCATCCCGAAGAGCCGGGGAAGCGGTGCGAACAGCGTAACCCCGGTAGTGAAGTAGTGAACCACATCCACGCGATGGAATACAACATGCAGCGTGCACAAGAGCGCATGCACAATCGTGCTGAGATTTTTTGACTTCAAGGTGGGCAGATTGACCAGGTCCACTCCCTCATAAGAAGACTCCGGAAGAGTAGCCATAGCGGAGCGGTTGTAAACGCGGACTCGGTGCCCAAGTTTCACCAGACCTCGGGAGAGTTTGTCAACTGCCGTCTCGAAACCACCGAAACGAGCGGGAATCGCCTTAATCCCGATTATGGCAATGCGCATTCTCTGAGGTTGGCCGAACATGAGGAAAGTCTTTGCTGTCGCCATGTGAGGTCCGCTAAGAACAAACCGAACCTCTCCGAGAAGGTCGACATCTTCACTTTTACGGATCGCCTGGTTCACCTGCCAACCCAGACGCCACGACTTGTGTTCAGGCAGAAGGCGCCAGAATCAAAATATCTTGATAACTGATGTGCTCCTCTCTACCACACCAAGAACCATAACGGATCGGCGGAAGTATTGTCATGGTGGCTTCATCGCAACACTGTTGAAAGAGCAATTCAGGTATCCCTACAGTCGACTCCGGGAACTTTGGATCGGCCACGCGACAGCCGTCGAGATCGTGCAGCAAGGAGAGCGAACTCCGGCCTTCGCGAATCAGTTTTGTGGATTCATCGCCGAGTAGAAATGCGGTTGCCAGGCAACACCCCGTTGGCTTCAAAACACGTCTCACTTCCCGCAGGTAGTGCGCTACGACGCCGGGAAGGAGATGAGTAAATACGGATTTCAAAAAAACAAAATCGAAACTAGCATCTTCATAAGGAAAACGAAAACTGTCGGGCGACAGTTTACCCTTCGGGTTATAGTGCTTGTTATATATGTCTGCATGCACGAACGAGAAGTTCGGGAACCGTGAGCCAATGTGCTTCTGAGCCCAATTAACTCCAACGTGGACGATATCGAATCCAGAATAGGAGCCCTCCGCGTCTAGGAATTTGGTCAAACGGGCAGCCATCACTCCGATGCCACAACCCACGTCAAGCACTCGATGAGAGGGCTGGAGGCCTGCAAAATCGACGAAGTAACGCATGTATTCCTCATTGACCGCTTGGTAGTCCTGCTCGCCCCCTACGAACCAGAGACCGTGAGGGGGGATTAGCGAATCGCGACGACCCGTGACCGATTCAAAAACATCCCGCGGAAGGTTTACGATGCGACGCACCACAAGGCGCGATCCAAATCCTGGCAGGAACCGTTTCGCGTATGCGCGGCTATTCATTGATAAGCTCCAAAATCGGTTTCCTCAGTCCTCTGCGTGTAAGATGAACCGAAGCCTCGCTGGGCCTGCACAGAAGCCACTGCGACAGGGTATCGCGATGATGCCAAAACCTCTCTTTAGAAGATGGCAAGGGGCGGTTCCTTCATATTGAGGCAAGATTGGGCCCTGAGCGAACCTCTGCGAGTCGGAGCGCCACACCCATTAGGCCAAACTGAACCCAGGTAAGCGCGAAAGTCGACGCATCTGTGAACTGATACGCGATCAGGAATACCAACACCCCTGCCGAAAGGGCCCCCACAGCAGTTCTCGCCGGCGCACGCACCGGCGCGGCGAGGACACGCCAAGCCCGTCGGCCGAGTTCGACGGTAAACCATATAAATATCCCGATCCCGATCAAGCCGGTATCATGCATTATGCCGACGAAGAGACTTCCCAGCCAAGCTTTGTCCACGCCTTCGTAAGTGGAATCGCTGTCGGCTATGTATAACAATCCTAAGCTGCCGGTTCCGAGACCGACAACCGGATGTTGCACAATATCCTGCATGGCGAGCGCCAGCATTCCAACTCGACGCACGACGGTCGGGTCCTCCGCGGCTTCGCCGGTGAGGCCTGCTATCCTCTCCGACAGGTCCGCCATCGTCATGACACCCACAACCAATGTGATCAAGACGCTTGCGAGTATAGGAGCTAAATGCTTCAGCCGGATGGTTCTCCTACGCAAGTTGTACAGCAGGACCAGAGTACCCACAGAGATGAGACAAACCCAACCTTGCCGAGCCAGACTTAGCAATCCGCCAACGGTTGTGAGAAAAAAGCCTGCCAGATGCCATGGGTTCTTGGGTGCGCCATCGAGGAAATAGAAGAGGAACATCACAGCAAAACAGGTGCAGTAACTCCCAAAGATATTGGGCTCCCACAGCGAGCCATGAACTTCCTGCATGAAACCTAAAAAGTCGACAATGGTTACTCCAAACTCCGTTCGAAACGCAAGATGGGACAGAAAGCAGAAGATTCCGAACAGCGCTCCGAACGCGCCAACCCAGAGCCACAGGACCATGAGTTTATCGAGTTGCTCCTCCGTGCGTATTATTTGCAGGAGCAGGAAGAATGGAGACACCGCCAAGGTCAACAGCAGAACCCAGCGCAAACTGGAAACCCGATTGGGGGAAACCATAATCGAGGTAATGAAATTCATCGCCAAAAGCGCCAGAAGCAAGAATTCCACCTTGCCCAAGGATTTCCATTCCTGCTTTCGCGCGATTATCCGGAAGAGTGCGACCAAGCCAACCGCTGCAACCACGAAATGTTCGGGTTTTGCTTTCCATGAATGGATCGGAATAATCCAGCGCGGAATTGACGCCGCAATGAGCAACTCGAGGAAGGCTCCATAGGGCCAGTTAACGAACAACATCACAAAAGCTGCGAGGGCTCCAAGCACAAAGGGCAGCCAGCCTAGGGGCTCTGTTGCCGCCAGATACAACGCCAAGCCCCCAAACGAGATCGCGGCAATCTTCTCAAATGCGTAAACGACCTCCCGTCCCCGGGGATGAGGAGCCAAGCCATCGGTGTATGCGTTTTCGGGCATCTCAGAACTACTTCGAGCTATACGCTGTCACTGTGCTGTGAAAATGATACGTGTGATCTTCTATCGACGATCATCTCGTCCTGCAAGTTCAAACTCATCGCGAACGACACGGCAAACTACAAAGTTATGACGAAGGACTTGGGCAGACCCAGAAACCTTTCGGTTATTATGCGGCATCCGGGGAATAGGGACATCAGCTTCTTCTTCGAGATCCAGGTCACGTCATACACGTAGCTCCCGCCCAATAACCACCCATTCAGCGTGCAGTAGCGCAGGACGGTCGGCGTTAACCATTCCCGTGGAAGCCAATGGAGCAGGAAAGCATTGAGGTGAGGGTCGATCGGAAACAATCGACACGGGGTCTGGCAGTACACTGTTTTTCCGATCCTCATCAGTTCCGCCGCGAATCGGCACTGATCTTGATAACTGCCGACGTGCTCGATTGCGGAATTTGAAAACGCCAGATCCACCGACTTGTCAGCAAAGGGCAATTGACGCCCGTCTGCAATGATATACGGAAGACTAACGTAATCTCCCGTAAGCGAAAGATTCACAACCAACACGCCTTGTGTGCGACCTAGAATCTCCGTCCAGAGGTTCGGGTCCCCGCCCACGTCCACGATGGTTCTGCAGGCTGCGTATCGCTCAAGAAAACCACGGAACCGGCGACTCCGGAAAAAGCGCCGCCAAGGAGATTGAAAGTCATAGGGATTCATCGGTGTGGTTTTATGATCCGGGTCTGTTTCGCGAGCGACACAAGATTCGCTGCTCCGCAGCGCCGGATTCGATAAATCAATGTTGGTTTTAGGCCGCCGGAACTACTCAGATTTTTGAAGATCGTCTATTATTTCCGTCGCACTCCCACGCCATAAACGCTTGGTGAAGCGGTTATTGGTAAAACGCTCGAGGATTCGCGCTGCTGGACGAAGGCTCGATACCCAGATCTCATGTCCCACGTGGTCTGCAAGCTGCTTGCGCGGGTCACGTGAGTCCATGTCCTGCCATTCTTTTCTCCCCACGATCCAACCCGCGCCGATAAAGAACGACAAGATCATTCCAATCACCATAATCAGCAGCCGGGGAGGCCATGATTTCTTCTCCGGGACATCCGCTACGTCGTAGACCTGGACCGACGGGGTTTCCTTAGCTTCTTCGATTTTCGAGATTTCATACTGCGAAGTGAGCAGTTCGTACACCTTTTCCTGGATCCGATTCTGAAGGTACAGGTCGGCCCAACGGACACCCAGCAGAGGTAGCTCGCGAATGGCCGGATAAATATCAGTGGGGTCAGGCTCTTTGGAGTTGAGGTCCTTGGGAACTGACGCCGGATTGGAAGGGGGTCCCGTTGCTCCGGAGCCAAAACTGGAGTTATCACCACTCATCTTTACCAGTTGCCTCTGAATTTCTGCAACACGCGCGCGGGCGGAACGCAGGCGAACGTTACTATTAGTATAAATCTGGGACAGCCCCTGGACCTCCGACTGAGCGGCTATCAGTTGGCCTTGCAAGATTGCTGCTGCTTCGACCATCGCCCTCCCTTGCTCCGGGATGTCGATCGCAGTATTTTGACTGGCGAATTCACTGAATTGCTTCGCGGCCGTATCCAGGTCCTGCTTGGCCGTCTTTAGTCGTTGCTCGATGAAAATACGCTCCCGGCGAGCCGCAGAAGTGCTCACCGCAGCGACCAAACGGTTCAACTCCTCCACATAGGCCTGAGCCATTTGCGCGGCGCGCCGGGGATCGCGATCCTTGACCTTGATGACGATTACGCCGCTCTTGCGGTCCTCTGTAATCTCGGTGCGACTAGCCAGCCTCTTGCGCGCATCCTCCCAATACCGAACCCCGTAAACGTTTCGCAAATCGAATCGCTGGATAAGGCCGTCGGCAATCGTGCGACCCTCCAATACCATGGTGTACAGCGCACCTTGACTTTTGGCGCCGAGGAGATCGCTTGCCACCTGTCCCAAACCGGACTCGCTGCCCCCCCCCGAGGAACTTCCCGACCCAGCCATGGCAGCCATCATCGCAAGCGGGCTGCTCGTATCCTTTTCCGGAGGCATCAGACGCGCGGTGGATTCATATTGCTTTGGTATCAGGAATGCGACGATCGTAGCTAAGATGAGCCCACAAAGCGCGAAATGCCCAAGAAGCCGGCGGCTCTCCCACAGCAGCCAGGTTCGATCGAGCGTGCGGTGCGCCGGGACTTCGATCAGGCTTTCTCCTAGGCCGTTGCCGTCAGAGGGTTCTTCGATCTCTTGAAGCGGGTGGGTCGAAATCTCCACTCCTCCAGACTGTTTCACTTTGAAAGTCCTCGATAGCTCAGTACGCTCATTGACGCGGATTTCCGGAGTCTTCGAAAGCCATGCAAGTTATGAGAAACCATCACTTTCCGAGTCGCCACTTGGGATAATAAGTTAGCTGAACCGAGGCGGTGACATCGGATTGCCTACCTTGCGCTAAAACCGGGAACGCCCATTGCTCGTATTGAAAAAAGGCAGTACAGGCGATCTGAGATGATAGAGCGAGGTTACTCCTCGCGGAATAATCGACCAACCGACCACCCCCGATGAAGTCCTTGGCCACATCCTGTAGCCGATAGCTTAACTGAAAGTTAGTCCGAGGCGAAAGAGAATAGGTCAGCCATCCCTGTACGCCGTGGCCGGCTCGTCCAATCCAGCTTCCCAGGAGATTTCCATCATTGGTGTAACCGGATCGATAGCGTCGCAAATCGTAGTAGACAAACCCCGGTGAAAACTCGCTGGCTCCAGATTCGTTGATTCCCTCGGCGCGAAGCTCCAACCTGGGGAGTTTCGGAAGCTGCGGCAAGTAGATACCTGGATTGACATTAGCGCGAGAGGAGCCGATCGGTGAGATCTCGTCGACCACCAAAGAGTCAAGGTAAAACGTCAACCAATTCCTAAGACCTGGCACTCGATAGCTGAAATCCGCCGACGAAATCCGTTTGCCGGGATTGTTCGCGGCGTTCGGCGAGTGCGTGTAGTAAGTGCGAAAATAGTTCCCGAACGTTACCGGCAGACCCGGACCGCCGAACATCGCCGTGATCCCCATACCGAATTCAAGATTTGGAGTCGGTTGAAAACTGAGCTTCTCCCCGTGAATGAACGGCTGCGGCGAAATATTGGGGCCAACCACATTGGGATATCCGGAATACGACTGGCACGTGGGCAGGGTACAGTATTCCCAATGCTGTCCAGAAAGCTGTCCCACGAAAAACTCCGTACGAAATGCCCCGAGTATTCGTGAGAGGCCGGGGATTTTGTGCGGCATAACATCATCAATCTTCACCATTGGGAACGGCGCGGCATTGTTGCTCATCAGCAGCGATCCGGATTCGCCAGGGCCGAGCCACGCGCTCTGCTTCCCGAAAGAAATCTGGACATTGTTTATGTTGACCGACGCCATGCTATCAAGCAGCGCGAACTGGTTCGTCTCGGCGGTGCCGTTCGAGAGTGGCGGGGTGAAATCGGCAGCCGCGGTGGCTGCCAGCGTTTGCGACGACTCTGACGGCATGGCAGGCGAGTGTTGGTACTCTCCGCGAAAGTAAACGGACACCGGCCCGGTTTCTGCATCCGCACTGAACCCCGTAATGTTATCGAACCCGGCCCAGTAGGGCCGGCCGTAATCGTTAGCGATGGTTTGCCCAAAATGATAGCCGTCTCGAACCGGCGTACCCGAAACCCCCATCATCCTGCTATAAACGGACTCTACGTGTGCGCCGACATTCGCCGACCCGTCCAACCTGCCGATTTCCTCCTTGAATTCACTGGTTAAGGAGGCGTAGGTCCGACCCGGATCACCCTCTTCGATTCCATTATTTGGAAACCTGTCTTCGGCGTCATCAAGCAGATGAGCACATGCCATCCGAGTCCAGGGCCGCATCCCCAAAACGCCGGATTGGATGTAACCCAAGGCTATAAGACGTTCCAGCGCGGGGTAGACCCAACTGTCCAAAGGGACGTACGGAGAAGCCATGTAGTTTGGGTTCCGGGCCCTCTCCCCGGTTCTCTCTTCGAAGACGTCGCCCCACCCGGAGCCACCAAGTTCGGGATCGTGATGAGCTCGATACACCTGTCGGCCGAAATACCAGCCCAGAGCGCTACCGATGATGGCATCCGATGGAAAATGCTGCTTCCCGGTCACGCGGGTTAACGTCACCGTCGAAGCCAGTCCATATGCCGCCAATTGGCTGAACCAGCCTGGGTACTCGTGCGCCCAAACGCTAGCCACGGACCAAGCAATGGCTGCGTGCTCGGAAGGAAAGGAACTTCCCCCTGCGAAGAAGTCGCCGTGTCCGTTTCCCTCGAAGGGCCGTTGTCTTTGTGTGATTTCCTTGAACGCATATGCTACTGCCGTGGCATTGATGGCGGCTTCGCCGGCGAGCAGACCCGCTTCCGAGAGTTGGTCATCATGCTTCATCTGGCCCAAGAGAAACGATGCGCCACTGAGCCCAATGAATGAATAGGTACCGTAATCGGAAATCTTCTTGCTCGTTGCCACGTGACTGAGTGGAATCTGCTTCGACCACCAGCTATCAGTTGCGATGAAAGCGGCCGTAATGCCTGCACCCGGCAGGATCCACTTGAGATCCTTGGTTTCGAGGTGCGCCGGGCTTGTCCAGAACTGCTTTTGATCGGTGACCAAGTGCTTTAGAAATGGCGAAACCAGCCGGTTTTCAGGATCAACACCCGGGTCCAGCCGATCACGAGACTCATCGCTCGCAGACGCGCCCTGATCCGGATGCTGGCCTGATGCCGGTTCTTGCTGTCCAGCAGACGCGCTACCGCTCGTCTGGCTGATCCCTAACTGGGCGCTGAGCAATAGAATTACCAACAGTAACCATTTTCCGACCTGCCCCATCAGGATTCAAACCACGTCACGAGTAACAGCGCCGTAACCGCGTTCCGAACCGCCATTAGTGACTCGCATAATAGGCCCCAAGAGCGATCGCCGTTCCTACTGAGGCGGCAATCTGGGCGATTGTTAGAGTGGACTTGAACTTGGTGCTGAACGAGTAGATTTGTTCGGGTACAACTACCAGATCGCCCGGACGCAGTTCCGCGCTCTCCACACCACCACCAAACATGCTGCCAGCACCGCCGACGATGGAACCATCCGCGCGAATCACGAATATGCCTTTTCGATTTGCCATCGCCGTCGGGCCTCCTGCCTGTCTCAAGTACCAACCGGCGTCCTTCCCTGGCTTGTAGGTGATCCCGGTGGGGTTGTAGACGGAACCATCTACCAAAATCATGCCTGGCCGCTTGGGAATGTAGATCGCGTCCCCCGCCCGCACCTGCACATCCGCCGGGGTGTTGGCCCAGCGCTTAACGTCCGATGAGATATGGATAACCAGACGGCCCGCAGGCGGTGTCCTCTCAAGATTGTCGATCGTCTTTTTGTATTGAAGAACCGTGGCTTTCGCCTGTAACTGATCGTCCTGCTCCATCTCTGGTACAAGCTTTACGTCCTTGGCCTCGGCCTTAATACGCTCAATCAAGTCAGCCCGGTTTTTCTCCTCCATCTCCCTTAATTCCACGCGCTCAAAAACAATTCCGTAAGGGTATGCCGTGGGAAGAAATCCTCCGGCACGAGCGATGATGGAACTGAGACGTTCGCCAGGCTGAATGCCGTAGCCACCGGGATGTGCAACCTCTCCTTTGACTTGGATGGTAGCTGCCAGATCCTGCCAGTCCGATATCTGGCCGATGGTGAGGACGTCGCCATCTCGTAAGCGGACGTCGGAGTCCGGCTCGCCCAGCATAGCTTTAGCAATTGGCACGCTAACGTGGTCACCCACGACCTTGGTTCCTTGCTCCACTTCGTAGCGCGTCAGATCGGCTTGATCAGTGTAAGCACCACGCTTGAACCCGCCGGCAACGCGAACCAACTGCGCGGCCGTCATGTCTGCGCCGAGAGGATATTTCCCGGGGCGAGCGACCTCTCCTTCAACTGAAACCATGGGAGGGTCGAGTTTATTGAGATCGCGGTGGATAAAGACCCGATCCTTGGGCTCAAGGACTACGTTGTTCTTCTCGTCGCCATCCAGAGCTTTGGCCAGGTTCACACTGATGACCTGGAGCTTGCCATCGCTTGTCTTGCGGTAAATCTGAGCATCGTCGAGCAGAGCATCGCGAGTTGTTCCGCCAGCCAAATAGACAGCGTCTCGGAGACGCGGCGTCCCGTTGGTTAGGTGGTCACCGGGATCTCGTACTTCCCCGCTAATCGTAATCACCGGCGGATCTTCGAAATCGTACTTGCTGAAGACGCGAATCGTGTCAAACGGCTTGAGAACTAAATCCTGATCCGTACCTGCAAGAGCCTCCCCCAGGTTGAAGGCAAGCACAACGGGAGTGTAATCGGGCCGGGACAGCCGGATGATCTCGGCGTGGCTTGTGGAGGGTTCGGGCAACAGGTCCTTATAAGATTTGATCAGATCGGTCACTTTCATACCGTCGCTATAGGCGAACTTGCCTGGATGAGAGACGTAACCGTCCAAATAAATCGTCTTGTCAGCGTACGGGAGGATGGGAGTGATCTTGACCTTATCACCGTCCTGAATTGTGAAATCTTCAAGCGCTTGGTTGGCCTGCGCTTGGGAGTTGGTCTCCGGGATGTCGAGTCGCAGCATGGTACGGCTCTCGTGGCTCTCCACGCGTTCCACATCCACATGGCGCAAGGTGCCGGAAGGCAGCACACCACCAGCGAGCTGCAATACTTCCGCCAGACTCTTTTCGCCGTTCAGTTCGTAAATGGCGGGCCGCCGCACCATGCCCTCGACGGTTACTGTACCGCTCAGAGGCGGGATCTGTATCGTGTCCCCTGCCTCCAGTCTTTGCATGTTTCCGCTGATGCCGTGTAGCAAAAGGTCGTAAACATCGACCTGTTCGATGAGTTGCTTACCGCGGTAGTGCTCGAGCAGGCGCAATGAACCGCCGGATGTTGGTCCGCCTGCGAGGTAAAGCGCATTCAAGGGTGTAGACAACGAACTCACGTCATATGCGCCGGGTCGCTCCACGTCCCCCACAACGTACACTCGAACCGTGCGAATGCGAGAAAGTGAGATATCGGCATCAACATCGCGGAACTGCCCACGCAGTACGCTGCGAACCAGATGCTGCACGTCGCCCAAGTTCCGTCCCGACACCTCAACCGCTCCGACCTCGGGCAAAGCGACGCGTCCTTCGCGATCGACTACCCGCTGCAGCTTTTGCGAGATCCCTCCCGAAAGATTGATGGTCAAGCCATCTCCGGGACCGACCACATAGTCAGGCCCAGCCGGCAAGTCCATCGGGAGTTCATCGAGGTTCCCCGTTCCGTTCTGAAATACATCCTCGCCGAAACGCTCTAGTTTGGGCGATCGTCTTGAATACTGCGCGTAGAGGTCATAGAGCGAAGGAACGTCAGCATACGGATTAGGGCGATGACGGAGTCTTGGTTGCTGAGACGGCTTCGGAAAGGAGTAGGGCGGGAACTGCGGCCGCGCTTGGTTTTCAAAACGCGACTGTTGCGTTCCCAGTTCCGTACCACTGCCTTGACGTCCCAGCGAGCCCATGAGCGATCCCCCTGAAAGTGAGGGGATCATCCCGGACATGCCAGATCCAGACATGCCAGATCCTGCTCCAAGCTTCCCATTCTTTGTCATTCCCGAAGAGAAGTCGGTCTGGCTGGCGCTCAGAAGACTGGGAAGATCCTCGGGCTGCACACCGGCCATTTGACTTTCATCACTATCCGTTCCGAAGTAGTCTTCCGACCGCATCTGCGTGGATTGAAGCTGACGGCGGTAATCGTCATAGGGTGGCGCTGTTTGAGAGGGAGGATACTGCTGTAAAGGGTACGGCCGTTGTGGACTTTGCGGCTGCTGATACTGCTGTTCCGGATATTGAGAGGCCGGAAAGGGCTGCTGGGAAGCTGTGTTTGCTGGCTGTTCGTAAAGAGATTGCGCCGTGCCGCCAGGGAGATACTGCGTGAGGTAGCAATCTAAATCGCTATCGTGTTTTGCCCAGTATAACTGTTCCTGGGATCGGACTGCCTGGGGCTCCTTTGCCTCCGGTTGCTCGGGTAGCTTTGAGTCCTTCGGCTGACGACAGGGCAGGTTTCTTGCCAACTCTTCGCGCGTCGGTTTGGCCCTGATGTAGGAGCGGTCTTCGATCTCCCGTGTGGCGATCACCCGGATGTTTTGATCTTCTCTGATCAAACGGAAGAGAGCATCATCAGTGAGATCGTTCGGATCAAGAACTCTGCCCTGCTCGAACGCCTTTCTCACAAGGGCCTTCTTGACCTGCAACAGGAGCCCCGCTTCGTTCTGCAGAATCTCGGTGATCTTGTCGGCGGACAGCGACACCATCTGCTCCGCTTCTTGCTCAGCCCGGGAATTGGCTTGATCGATCGCTGTGCTCGGCGTATAGGAGAGGCGCTCCCGCTGCGGCTGGCTCCAAAGTAGAGCGGAACACCCCAGCACTAAACCGAGGAGCACACCTGCGAGATTTCTGCGGCGACGGAAGGTACAAGTCAACTTAGGCATAAATGTCTCCACTTGGCTCAAGGCAGCCGGAAACCACCGATCGACTAGACAAACTCAAGGGACGAAACCTTTTGGAGCAAGCCGTTTGCCTCGACGCCGAGGCTGCACGTCTCATCTGGTTGGATACAGCTTCGCCCCGTCACTTACAGGGCTATTGTGATATAAGCCTTTTGTTTTCAGATGTATACCCAACTTACTGAGCTAACACGCTGTTTTCGGCAGCGTTCATTTCTGCGCAACGCCGCCGACGGCAGGACCCAGTAGTGCCCAGCCCTAAGCGGTTCTCTTAGCACAAACTTCAACACGGCTCTATATCCGATTCATCGACTTCGACGCCAACCGATCGCATGAGAAGGTCCAGTGAAAGGACAACTCGAAATTTATCCTTTCTGCGGACTAAGATGCCTTGCGCTCGGGCTAGGGGGCCGTATCTGATGCGCACGCGACGCCCGATTGTCAGGTAGGGATGCGGCTTCACGCGAACTCCGCTCGCCAGCGCACCCATCAAAGATTCCATCTCCCCGTCAGGCAGGGGTACCGGATGCCCGTTAAAGCTCACGAATCGGACCGCGCCGGCCAGTTGCAACACTCGCAGGCGATCCTGCAGCGTGATGTGAACGAAGACGTAACCGGGGAACAACGCCAGTTCTAGCTCCTTGCGCCGGTCTTTCCAACGCCGTACCGACCGATAGAGAGGCAGGAAGCACGAGATGCGGCGCTGCCTGATCTGCTCCGCTACGCGCTTTTCGTGGCGCGGACACGTGTATAGCGCGTACCAGCTACCGTCAGGAACTCTGTCCCCACCCGCCGCACTGGGGATTGCGTTCGCTGCTCTTGTTTGAACATCCGTCATGGGTGTTGGATCCCGCTACGCCTCTCTCTCAGTTTTGCACGGCTCCCACCAATACTGGACGCTCGCGAACCGCATTCAATATGCCTGATTCCGAACTCTCCAGCGGCTTGGTTCGAATATCGATGATGGCCCAGTAAAATATCCCGAGGTTTTGCTCCGGCGCGAGAGCTAAAATCTTCATCTGGGGATAGCGCCCCAGAAGGAACCCGCACAAGCCCAGACTCTTCTTCTGCTCATCCATCGCAAGAATGAGCACGTCGGGCTGAACTTGTTCAACCACCTCGGTGAGGCTACTCTCATCCACCACCTCACCCACGATTTCGATGTCGGGCTTATCCGCGATGGTGGCCAACACGAGTTCCCGCATCAGGCGAGGCCGATTTGCAACCAGCACCCTAACTCGCTTCATATATATAATTCTCCCAGGCTGACGCTAAGGGGGAGTATCGCCTCGATCGTCATTGTCCGCAAGGTTCAAAAGAGAGCTACCGCGAGGGACCAGTACGCGCGGCAGTACATTACCTAGTACTAAGGCGGTACTTGAGTCCAACAAACCTCGTCAGTTCCCACTCATTCGGAGGAAAACGGAACAGGGGCTGCCAAAATGGGACTCCAACCGAGCGCGGCCGCCGTGCGCACCGCTTTGCATTGCGCCACGGATCGTATAGAATCCGCAGAAAGATCTCAGCAGTGTCGGAGTTCGACAGCCCAGCCAAGTTTGTTGCGCAACTTTCTTTCGATGTCGGAGTTTCATTCTGGTACCGGGGGACGGGTCAGGTACGAATGTTGGTGGTCGAGGATTGTGGGTGGCTCGTGAGGCACCCGTGATTCAGAGAGTTACACAACATAATACCGACGTCCGCGCCGCGGCGGGCGACTTGGGCACGGGGGGAGTGATAGGGGGCACGACCCAGGTGCAAACCTTTACATGCCATTACGACGACCAGAGGGGTATCCGATGGAGCCGAAAGGGATTGCTGAAGTTTTCCTTCTCGCAGAAAATCGCCTGCTGCGCGAAGCGCTAATCCGAATCCTAACTACGAGAAGTGAAATCCGGGTGGTTGGCGCTGCCCCGTATTCGCCGGCTGCGCAGGAGAAAATAGTCGTTACCCGTCCCAACATTGTTCTTCTGGATTCAATCGATCTGGTTTTTTCCGAGGCGAGACTGGTATCCGCTCTCCATGCCGCCATTCCCGGTGTCCGGGTGGTCATGGTAGACATGGAGCGGGATCAGAGCACATTTCTGCGGGCAGTCCGCGAGGGCGTGGTCGGATACGTCTTAAAGGACGCTTCGGCCATGGAGGTGGTGACCACGATCAGTGCGGTTGCCGCGGGCGAGGCAGTGTGTCCACCGCCTCTCTCCATGGCTCTGTTCCACTGTGTGGCCCGGCATTATAAGTCCCCCGGAGGAGCAAGCCGGGTTCTGAGCCGAAGAGAGCGCGAACTGATGGCACTGTTGCGTGAGCGCCTCACCAACAAGGAGATTGCCGTGCGGTTGAACCTGTCGGAGCAGACAGTGAAAAACCACGTGCATCACATACTGCGTAAAGTGGGAGCACCAGACCGCCTCTCTATGGTTGAGCGGTACGAGTCGAAAGGCCTTGGTGGAGGCGCGGGGTAGGGAAATTTGGCCGGCTAACTTCGTGAATCGAAATATGGGCCAACCTTCGCTTCGGGGAGAACCGCCTAACCTTTAGGCCGCACCCAAAGGGCAACGGATGGGCTGCTTTCCGGCGACAAAGCCGCCGCTGCGAAGTAAGTAGCAAACTACGATCCGCATGAATCCTCTGTTTTTGTCGTCCACTCTTCGGCGTCGCTCTCGCTCACTCTGATAGCGATTCCTCTCCGTAACAACGGAGGTATACTTGCAGGTGAGGCCACGCGATCGAGGACAGGCCGGATCTCTAAGAGGCTCGTGGGTGCCACGCAGCCAGACAATCACAAGGAGGGCTCAGATGTTCTCGGGAACCATGGTAGCCCGGCACTTGGTGCTACTCCTTCTTTGCTCCACTCTCGTGCTCGCACAACAAAAGCCCGCGGCACCTGGCACTTCCAGCGCTCTTGAGTTTCCCGTGGTGATGCAGCAGGTTGTGAATGCGGGCGCAACCGTGGTCGGAACCAAAGTGGCCGCCAAACTTGTAGTCGCCACCTTGGTGAATGGCACAGTGGTTCCAAGGGCCGCCATCTTTTCCGGAGAGGTTACCGAGTCGGTTAAGAGGTCTGCAACCGACCCATCCCGGCTGGCCATTCGCATGGATTCTGTGCAATGGAGGACTGGATCAGCCCCGATCGAGGTTTATCTGACCGCGTGGTATTACCCGAACAGGGTCGAGATGGGGCAGAGCCTCCAGTATGCGCCGCCGGATGCTGCCAACAGCAAGAAGAACTGGAACGGAGCCGGCGCTTACCCTGACCCGAATTCCCCGATTAACCAGCCGTTTCCCGGCCGTGACTCCGACAAAGACTCGAAAACGGTGCCGGACACGCCTACCCTAATCACTTCGAACCACCGCGTCCCGATGAAGAATGTGGACTCGGAACAGAACCGCGAGGGCGCCCTCTCTCTTACCTGTAAACGCTCGAATATCAAGCTGGACCGGCTGACGACCTAGTCCTGGCTGCGAGCGACCTGATCGCGTCAAAATAGACGGGCCCCGCGTTCTTCCGTCGGGATAAATGAGGTTGCGTCCTCATTGCCGTCGAATCCTGCCTGAACCCTTCCGATTGCCTGCACTGTTTCATCATACGATCAATTCTGAACAGTTTTTCCCAGCTTGAAGTTTGATACTGACCATTCACAAGGTTCTGACGATCGAACGAACCTCGTGAACAAACGTGGTTTTGTCGACATTCCTGGTTGGAGGTATTCGATGAATCTGAATCTGCTGGACCCGAAGCTGATTGTGCTCGCTGCCGTGGTGATTCTGCTCATCGCGGCGCTGGCCTGGTTGTATGTGCGAAAACGCAGGAGTACGACTGCCGGCCTGCGGCAAAAATTTGGTCCCGAGTATGAGCGGGCAGTGCGGGAGCATGGGTCAGAACGAAAAGCAGAAGCCAGGTTGGCGGATCGCCAGGAGCGAGTTGAGAAACTCAACATTCGCGATCTTGACCCGATGGAACGCGAGCGTTTCCTGAAACAGTGGGAGTCCGTACAGTCTCGTTTTGTCGATTCTCCGAAAGGCGCAGTCGCAGAAGCCGACGACCTGGTCTCCTCTTTAATGAAAGCGCGCGGCTATCCCGTGTCCGATTTCGATCAGCGTGCCGCTGATATTTCGGTTGACCATCCCCGAGTTGTTGAGAATTACCGGTCGGCGCATGCGATTGCCCTGCGGGTAGGGAGGGATGCAGCGACCACGGAAGATCTGCGAACGGCGATGATTCACTACCGCTCCCTATTTGAGGAGCTGGTGCACGTACCAGCGGCACTGGAAAGAAAAGAAGTGGCGTAACGGCGGGGGATCTTATCCCGCCACGATGCTCAAGACGGGTTAGAAAAGGAGAACGGTGATGACGACAAACGAAAAGAGTAAGTGTGCGCACCTGCCGTGCCGGTGCATGGTTGGACCTGGCGACAAATACTGCGGTCAGGCCTGTAAGGAAGCGGGCTCCAAGGAAGTCGAAATTGCCTGCCAATGCGACCATGGAACCTGCCCGCTTACTGCATAAAGAACGATTGCTTAACGACGAAAAGGCGTCGGGGAGTAAAGGACGTATCAACGCCCGCTGAGAAAATACGAAGGAGGAGTACCATGTCGCAAACCGTGGTGGAAAGAACCGCTGAAAACATCGGCAAATCACTTCGCCAGGCTTCTTGTGCTACCAGCGCGGTTGCCGATGCAATCGAGGATGGCGTTGGAGTAGTAAGGCGCGCCGCAAAACAGGGCGGCGACGCCGCTGAGGAGTTCCTGAATGACACAAGTCAGCGCATCCAGCGGCACCCCGTGCTCACGGGTGCGACGACCTTTGCGATCGGGCTTACCGCAGGCACGTTGATCGGGTGGATGATGACCCGAAAGTCGAACGGATAACCTGAACGGACGCGATCTGTTACAGGCTCCATGCGCTTCCGCGAGGCCGTTAGTTGTTGATTGCATTGGCAAACGGACGATTCCATCAGTGTGCTGCCGGGCCACGTCCTCCAGTTTCATCCCAAATGCGTATCCCGTGCGTCTCACGCAGCAGCACACTCCCCACGATAAACGTCATGCTGGCTACAATCATCGGGTAATAAAGTCCGGCATAAATATTGCCGGTGGCCGCGACCGAGGAAAGGCCGATCAACGGCAGCAACCCGCCAAACACGCCGTTCCCTATGTGATAAGGCAGGGAAAGCGAAGTGTATCGAATCTTTGCCGGGAACGCTTCAATCAGATACGCGGCGATCGGGCCGTAAACCAGGCACACATAGAGAACCTGAATAAAAATCAGCAGCACCAACATCCAGAAGTTCGGATTCGGAGCTTCCTTGGCTGGCACCAACGCACCAGTCGCGTCGGTGGTCATGGCCGTGAGCGAGATCGCGCCGGTCACTTTGTTGCGGGCAGATCTTACCGTGACCACATTGTTGCCCGCAGCGCGTTCCATGGCCTTGTAGATCGGGATGTAAGTAAGTACAGCCAGCAGGCAGCCTGCCATCATGAGCTTCTTTCGCCCGATTCGGTCGGAGAGTGCGCCCACGACGGTGAAGAACGGCATCCCGATCAGCAGAGCGATTGCGACTACAATGTTGGCGGTTTTGACATTCACTTTCAAAACGGTCTGCATATAGAACAGAGCGTAAAACTGCCCGGTATACCAGACCACGCCCTGCCCGGCCGTCGCACCGAAAAGCGAAATCAGGACGTTCTTCAGATTCGGCCATTTGGTGAAGGCATCCTTCAGCGGTTGCGTGGAGGTCATTCCCGTGGCCTTGAGCTCGGCGTAGATGGGGGACTCCTTCATCTTCAACCGAATGTAGAGTGAGATGAGCACCAAAATGATGGAGACCAGGAAAGGGATGCGCCAGCCATAAGCGGAGAAGTCTTCCTTCGACATTGAGTTCTGAGTAACCAGAATCACGATGAGCGAGACGAAAAGGCCCAGCGTGGCCGTGATCTGGATGAAGCTGGTGTAGAAGCCACGCTTGTTATCGGGGACATGCTCGCCCACGTAAACCGCAGCACCACCGTATTCCCCGCCCAGCGCCAGTCCCTGTAAGACTCGGATCAATAGCAGCACGATCGGTGCGAACCAGCCTGCCGTCGCGTAGGACGGCAACAGGCCGATGGCAAACGTCGAAAAGCCCATGATGGAGAGCGTCACGATAAAGGCATATTTGCGTCCCACCAGGTCACCGATGCGGCCGAAGAACAGTGCACCGAACGGCCGCACCAGAAAGCCAACCGCAAATGTGGCCAGGTAGGCGACGAAGGCGAACGTGTCGTTGCCCGTAGGATAAAACTTCAACGCCAGTACCGCAGTCAGACTGCCGAAAATGTAGAAGTCGTACCACTCGATCATGGTGCCGACCGACGAGGCCATAATCACGCGCCAGATGCTGTACTCTGCGTTGCCAGTTCCTGCCACCGCAGCGTTCGCCATAGAGTTCTCCATTGAGTTGCAGTAATTTGGTTCAGGACTGGGTTGGATCGCAAGCGTTCTTCAATCAACAAATGCCGCCTGCAAAGACCCCAAGCCGTGGACTAAACCAACGGACAACAGCAAGCGGGGAAGTCTGCCTCTTGTTTTTTGTGGTGTGCATTGTAACCCACGCCACACGTTACAGAATGGTTAATTTAGGGAATGCTAAGAAACCGGAGACATGGCGGAAACTATGACAGCTCGTCGGCCCTGAAAAGATGATAGGGTAGTCCAACTTCAGGCACCGGCGGAGCGATGTTTGCCCGACTTGGTCTTTGCGGCTCTGTCGGCTAGTTCTTCGATCGAGGGTAGTGATTCGGGAATGGTCAGTTTGCGCTCGGGTGGTTGAGATCCGGTGCGGATCGCTTCGGTCAGCATTTCCAACGCCAGGTCAGTGTTGGGACGGACGTAGATTGTGGCTGTTAGCAGGCCGCTGCGTATCCAGGACTGGCCCGTCTTGGGCAAGCCGTCGCAGCCGGTGAACGGTATCTGGAGCCAGCGCTCGCGTTCGCCTTCCGCGATTTCGGCGAAGGCTTTTCTCGCTCCCGCCGCCATGCTGTCGTCCTGGGCTCCCACCAGGTCGATGCGCATTTCTTGCGAAGTACGGAGTCGGAGCCAGGCGCTGACGGCACGATGCGCGCTCTCTTCGGTCCAACTAGCCCGCAGTGTCTTCACTTGAATGTTCACGGGCTTCGTCAGGTTCATTCCGGCGGTCCGCTCTTGCGCCGCAGAACTATTGGCTGGACCTTCGATGTACAGGATAGACCCGCCCTGCGGCAGCAGCGCCGCAAACTGCTTTCCCTGAATCTTGCCAACTTCCTCATGGTGGGAGCTGATGGAGAAAACCGGGACGTGAGAGGCGTGCCGGAGTTGCTGGAGATAGTCCGCATCATGATTCAGGACGACCCAGCCAATATCCGCGGCCACGGCTGCACGGGCCACTTGAGGAAACGCAGTGCCGCCCGAAGGCTCGAACACGATTGCATCCGGACGCGAAGCAGCCGTCCCTTGGATGTAGTGCAGAAGCTGCTGGCTTTGCGTCACGGCGTCATTGTTGGCATGGACGATCTTGAGATCCACGCCGAGTCGCCGGGCAGCTTTCTCCGCCGCTGATGCCTGCTCCTGTTGGTAGTCGTTATCGTCGTTCGTGAGGGAGACCAGAAAACTGAGCTTCTTCATAACTGCACCCAGTCTCGATCATAGTGCAACCTCGGCCATAGCCAATGGTAACCAGAGTAACCATGCAATTCTCATGTGAGGTGAGGAGCGACTGTGGTGTTTGGCGAGTGTGGTGGACCGGGGGAAACAATGGAAAACGGCTTTTCGGTTCTCAGTTTCCCGAGCGTTCCTTGAGTCCATGCTCTTTGAAGAACTGCGCGCGATGGTTTGCGTCGCGGAACGCCTCAGTGCCTCCGGGGCGCGTGGTTGAAAAGGCGCCCGCCAGGTTGCCGGCTGCTAGAGATGCGGGCAGATCGGCGCCCCGCAGGTACTCGTGCAGGAAACCCGCATCAAAGCTATCTCCCGCTCCCACCGCGTCCACGGCTTCGACTCTGATGGCCGGGCTTGTGAAGCGCTCTGTTCCGCGTTGTGCCATAGCGCCCTCGCGGCCCAGTTTCACCACGACCAAGGGCACAAGCGCCGCGAGTTTGTTCACGGCAGTTTCCAGGTCGTTGACTCTCGCCGCGTTTTGGGCTTCCCGCTCATTCGGCAGGAATACGTCGACATATCGCAGGGCGTCGTTCAGACCGCCCGCCCAACCGTCGTCCGGATCGTCGTTCGTGTCAAGTGAGATGGTGAGTCCTGCCTCCTTCATTCGGCGGAAAAGCTCGGGGACTCGTGGCCGCAGCGTGCTTTGCAAGTAAAAAGAAGAGAAATGGAAGTGCCGTGAATCGGCAAGGTAATCAAGGTCAAGGTCGTCCCAGGTCAGTTCTGCAATGGTTCCGGAATAAGTCACCATGTTGCGCCAGGCGGCGCGCTGCAATATGACGGTAAGCCCTGTCTTGACCGCGCCGGGCACGCGACGCAAGCGCGAAACATCGACCCCGCTTTGTTGCAACGCCAGCAGAGCGGTCTGGCCAAGATCGTCGTCGCCGATCCGCGACTGAAATCCCACGCGGCTGCCTAGGGCCGCCAGATTGTGCGCCAGGATCGAGGAAGATCCTCCCAGCGTCAGAATCATGCGATCGGCCAGCAGTTCGCGCTCGGGCGGGAGTTCGTCGGGAAGCCCGTAGAGGATCAGGTCGAGATTGAGTTCGCCAGCGATAGTGACGTCAAAACGTGGCATCAGAGCTCCTTTAGTTCTTTTCCAGGATCGCGCCGCTTAAGTGGGCCGCTACCGGCTTCACAAGGAATGTGTTCCTCAATAAGTCTTGCTTCTCCCTGGTGGACGGTTCCCGCCGAGGTTCAGACAATCGTGACTTCAGTTCCCGCCTGCTTCAAAGTGCGGAGATCGGACTTGGGAATTCCACGGTCGGTGATGACTTCCTGAAGCACAGATGGTGGCGCGATCAGCGACAGACTGCGGCGCCCGAACTTGCTCGAGTCGCAAACCGCGATCGTGCGCTTCGCAATCTCGACCATCACCCGGTTGACCTTCGCTTCCAGGAGATTGGGAGTGCTCAACCCATATTGCACGTCGAAACCGTCAACTCCGAGAAACAGCAGATCCGCGCTCAGGCGGCGCAGCGTTTCTTCGGCGATGGGTCCGACCAGCGAAAACGAATTCTTGCGCAACGTGCCGCCCGTGAGTATTACTTCCACGGCAGTGCCGGCCAGCTCCGCCGCGACGTTGACCGCATTCGTGATGATCGTGAGGTTGCGGAAATCCCGCAATGCGCGCGCAATCGCGGTAGTGGTGGTGCCCGAGTCCAGGATTACGACCTGGCCTTCCGTGACTTTGCCGGCCGCCGCTTCCGCGATCCGCAGCTTTTCCCGCCGATGCAGCTTCTCCTTCTCACGTAAAGTTGGATCTTCCAGAACGCTCTCGCGCGATGGTAGTGCGCCCCCGTGAGTGCGGTGAACCTGGCCGTGAGCATGCAGAATCTCAAGATCTTTGCGGATCGTGACTTGAGACGTCTCGAAGTGCCGCGAGAGTTCCGTCACCAGAACGCGGCCCTGGCGGTTCAGGATATCCAAAATAGCGCGGCGACGTTCTTCGTTCAGCACTTGAGTTCGCTTACCTTAGCAGTTCCGGCGCGTGGGCTGCACCAATGAGGACTTTTGTTTCGCATTTCTTTTTATAGCGTTTTATTTCGTTTGTCTACTGGAAAGGTCCTGGAGCCTGCGCCAACACCTCGACCTGCCGCAGAGCTCGACCGCGAGGCTATCGCCTTGACTTTGGTTGAAACTCAATCCCATAAACCCTGCCTTTGTCACTAGTTGGGGAACCAAGCGCGGTGATAACCAATCCAGTACCTGCCACCGAAGGACGATTGTTCCGGACGGAAGTTCTACCGTAATCTCAATTTGGACACCAGCGAGCCGGTGTTTCGATGACTTCGAATGTTACGAAAAACGAACGGGGAGATGGCCGCTTGATTACTGCGATCGGCGAACCCCTTTTTGTGCGCTCACGCACGGTAGTTTCCCGCGTTGTCGCCGGCGAAACTCTCATCGTCCCCGTGCGGGGCAAGGTTGGGGATCTGGCGTCTATCTACAGCTTCAACGGCACTGGCTCTTTGATTTGGCAGTTGCTGGACGCGCCCCGAAGACTCGCAGAGTTGATCGCCGCCGTTGAGCGCGAGTACGAGGTCAGGCCGGACCAGGCGCAGAAAGATGTAACGCAATTCCTGGATGACATGCTGTCCGTAGGTTTGGTCGAGGGCTATCGATCGGCAATTACCTCAACAGAGCCGCAGGAACAACACGTGCTGGAAACGGCGGCCTCGCATTGATAACGATAACGATAGTGACGTCGGCCGAGCCGCATCCAGCCGGACGAGGGGGAGCTTGGATCAACTAAGCTACGGGGCATTCAGTGCAGATCTGCACCAGCGGCAAGCTGGCGCGCGCATGCCGATACAGGTATCGGTTGAAGTCACGCGACGTTGTCCTCTGGAATGCCAGCACTGCTACAACAACCTGCCCATGGGCGACCAGGACGCCCGCAGCCGCGAAATGACCA